>Ga0210057_1001121_pt1 | contig 41492 bp, 36 predicted proteins | sample CryGeyCG2114_010_2_FD_183968 | JGI IMG/M metagenome (GOLD analysis project Ga0210057, IMG submission 183968) | Groundwater microbial communities from aquifer - Crystal Geyser CG10_big_fil_rev_8/21/14_0.10 (SPAdes) (version 2) | ecosystem: Environmental > Aquatic > Deep subsurface > Groundwater ... | reverse complement strand
AATTAGGACTTCCCAGAATCAATGAAATAGAATCCGGTTCTGTTCCGACAGCAATGGAAATTATTAAATTATTACCCTGTGCTAATCTAAAATAATAAAACAATAAAAATTGTACAAACAAAAAAAATGGTAGTTAAAAACCAAAATAAACTTAGATTTTCTCTAAAATTAAGATTTTTTTTATTACTATTTTTTGTTTTTATCTTTTTTTTATTGTAATATCTCAAGAAACATCTTTAGACTCTATTATTCCTTTTAAAAACTCAGAAATAGAAATAGTAGATAATTCTTTAGAAACAGAGAATTATTTAACGGAATTAAAGCAAACAAAAATATCATCAAGTTCTGAAGAGCGAATTGAAGCTTTAAATATTATAAAAAAATTAGATTCTTTTGATAATTTAAATCCCGATAAAGATTTATTAAGCTCAACTAAATCAATTATTACTCCATTAATTACCGAGCCCCCAACCACTACGCCGTCCTTGATTTCTAACATTATTAAAATGGAAGTGCCTTTTTCTTCACAGGCGCCATTTGGCGAATGGTCTGATTTACGACAACAAAACGCCTGCGAAGAAATTTCCGCTATAATGGCGATATATTGGTCTGAAAATAAAAAACTTTCACCTCAAGAAGCTAAGAATGAAATTATTGCTATTTCGGATTGGGAACAAAAACAATACGGTGTTTATGAAGATACTTCTGTCCAAGATACGGTTGATAGAATTTTTAAAAAATATTTTAATTATGAGAAAGTTAAAGCTTTAAATAATGTTACAATTCAAGATATAATTAATGAATTAAAAAAAAGTAATTTAGTAATAGCGCCGATGAATGGGCAAAAATTAAAAAACCCTTTCTTTACCCCGCCTGGACCCCTAGAACATATGATTGTAATTATTGGCTATGATTATCAAACTAATGAATTTATAACTAATGATTCCGGTACTAAGCATGGACAAAATTATCGATATAAGGAAAATATTTTGTTCGAGGCATTAAGAGATTATCCTACTGGTAATCATAAACCAATAATTGATATTCAAAAAAATATAATTATAGTTCAGAAATAGGAAGAAAGGGATTAACTAGCAACAGTCACGTAAATCCTTATAATTATTTTACATTAAAATAAATTTTTTAATAAGTGTTTAATACTAAATTATATGAAAAAAACAATTATTTTATTGCTAGTGTTTATCTTTATTGGCGGTTTAACAATTGTTATTTTTAATTATAAAAATAAAATTGACAATATCGATATAAATACTAATATTAATACTGATGTCAAAGTAAACAATTTTGAAGAATGTTTGACGGCTAATTATATAATTTTAGAATCTTATCCGAGACAATGTAAAGCTCCTGACGGACAAACTTATGTTGAAAATATTGGCAATACGTTAACAAAAATAGATTTAATAAATTTAACCAGTCCTCGTCCCGGCCAAAATATAAGCAGTCCGCTTTTAATAAACGGGGAAGCAAGAGGTAGCTGGTATTTTGAAGCAAGTTTTCCGATTGAACTTTATGATGCTAACAATAATTTAATCGGTCAAACAGTTGCTCAAGCACAAGAAGATTGGATGACTGAAGATTTTGTTCCTTTTGAAGCGGAATTAAATTTTAATTACTCAGCCAGTATTGTTGGCACTACGGGAAATTTAGTTTTAAAAAAAGATAATCCATCCGGATTACCTGAGAATGATGATCAATTAAGTTTGCCTATAAAATTTACTACTAATCAGGAAAAAACAAAAATAAAAGTTTTTTTTAGTAATGATATTCTTGATCCAGAAATTTCTTGCAATAAAGTTTTTTCCATTGAACGAGAAATAATTAAAACTCCCGCTATTGCTCGAGCCGCTATTGAAGAACTTTTAGCAGGTCCCACTTTGAATGAAAAAGAATCCGGTTTTTCTACCAGTATTAACTCGGGAGTAGAAATTCAAAGTTTAAGTATTGAAAATGGAATAGCAAAAATAGATTTTAATAAACAATTAGAACAGGGAATTGGTGGTTCTTGCCGCGTATCAGCGATTAGAGCGCAAATTATTGAAACACTTAAACAATTTTTAAGTATAAAAGAGGTAATTATATCTATTGATGGACGTAGTGAAGATATTCTTCAACCATAAAAAATAAAAATGAATTACCCTGGGGCAAGCTCCGAGGAATAGTTTGATTTAATCATAAATACTATAAAACCTGATATTAATCAGGTTTTTTATAAACGAAAATAAAACTTAAATTAATTTTTAAACAAACCATGTGCTTGACTTTCATTATATCCCGCACTACTAATTTCAATAAAATCTGCCTTGCCCTTTAATGATTCAATATTTTTAGCTCCTATATAAGTCATACCCGAGGCTAAACCACCAAGTAAACGATGAATAATTGGACTGATTGGTCCTTTATATTCAATTTTAGTCATTTCACCTTCAACATGAACAACTTCTTCCACTTTCGATCCATCTAAAGCCATTTTTTTAACAGTCGCCAAATAACTGGCCATACCGCGATATTCTTTATATTTTTTTCCCTTAATATTAACTACCTTCCCAGGAGTTTCTTTAGTTCCAGAAAAAAATGATCCTGACATTACACAATCTGCACCCGCTCCAATAGCTTTAACAATATCACCTGAATTTTTAAGTCCGCCATCAGCACAAAGCGGTACACGCCCTTGACTAGCCTCGTAAACATCCATAATGGCGGTTAATTGCGGCACGCCAGCTCCAGCCATAATTCTGGTAATACACATTGATCCTGGGCCAATACCAATTTTTATCGCATCTGCTTTTTTACTAATAAAATATTCAGCGGCATCTTTAGTAGCGACATTACCGACCATAACATCTATTTTGGGATAATTTGCTTTAATATAATCTAAGGTTTTACCGGTTCTTTTGGAATGTCCATGAGCAACATCCAAAACAACAATATTAACTCCTGCTTTAGATAGGGCTAAAATTCTTTTTTCATAATCCTTAACTCCAATAGCGGCCGCGGTAATTAATTTATGTGCTTTAACTTTTTTTATTTCTTTAACCTGTTGCTCAATTGTTAAAAAGCGATGGATAACTCCTAGACCACCTAAGCGGCCAAGAGTAATAGCCATTTCATGTTCACAAACAGTATCCATGTTTGAAGCTAAAATGGGAATATCAATATAATAATTTTTAGTTACTTGAGTTTTAAAATTGACATCACGCCGAGAAATAATTTTATTATATTTAGGAACGACCAAAACATCGTTAAATGAATAACCCTTACCAATTATTCTAGCCATAAATTTATTAATTATTTATAATTATTAAAATTAATTTTTTAAGTCATGACTAATATATAAAAGTCAACATGTAATCTAAGCACGAAACCTTTCTTATTATGACTTCTTACAAATTAAAAGTAAAGATTGAGATAACATTGCTATTTACATTTTATATTTATCTAACTATTTTTATTTTTTATTTAAAGAATTTTCAGGTATAATACTTATATGAACAAATATTACCTGTACATTCTTGCGTGTTCTGACCAAACTCTTTATATAGGAATTACCACCGATTTAAAACGACGAATAAATGAACACAATTTTTCCAAACTAGCCGCAAAATATACTTCTGGACGTCGGCCGGTAAAATTAGTATATGCAAAAAAATTTGATAATCATTCGTTAGCCTTAAAAGAAGAATTTAAAATTAAAAAACTATCACGTCTTAAAAAACTTGAAATAATAAAAAAACAAAAAATATAACCCTAGAAAAATATAAAAATATGACCTTAGATAAATATAAAATAATTAGCAGTTTTGATAATAATCAAATAAAATTATTAGAAAAATTAAAATTAAAAAAATACCGAGAGAAGTTACAAAAATTCTCTGTTGAAAATTTAACAATTATTTACGATGCTTTAAAAGACAATTCTGATTTTGAAGCTTTATTTATTACTTCTGAATTTGCCGCTAAACATATTAATGAATTAAAGTTCTTAGAATCAAATTCTCAATCAAAAAATTTTTATCTTTTAGATTATAAATTAAATAAGCATTATTCTGGCCTAGAAACTCCTCCGGGAATTATGGCTGTTTATAATATTAAAAATAAAAATTTAGATAAATCTTCAGTTATTTATTTAAACGGAATTAACGATCCGGGAAATATGGGCACAATTTTACGTAGCGCTCTAGCCTTTAATTTTGTTAATATAGTTTTGGATAAAAATTGTGTTGATATTTATAATCAAAAGACTATTAACGCCGCTAAAGATGCAATTTTTAAATTAAATATTATTAAGGATGAAAAGGGGAATTGGTTAGATAAAAATAAATTGCCAATTTATATAACCAGTTCTCATTCTGAATTAATTCTAGATAAATTTAAACCTGCTAAAGAATTTTGTTTAGTTTTAGGTAATGAAAGCCATGGAGTTGATAAAAAAATAACCAAACTAGCTAAAGCGAATTTAAAAATAGAAATTTCTTCTAAAATAGAATCTTTAAATGTAGCTGTGGCGGCGTCTATTCTTTTTTATGAATTAAAACAAAAAATAAATTAGTCATTTCATTATTTAAATATTAGATTATTTATGAACTTATTTCTTTACATTCTAATGCTTTTAGCATCTTTTTATTTATTAGCTATAGTTTGTGACCGCTACTTTGTCTTTTCATTAGACAAAATTGCCATTAAATTAAAAATGAATTCCGATATGGCGGGTGCAACATTAATGGCAATCGGTTCTAGCGCTCCGGAGCTATTCGTTTCTTTTATCGCTTTATTTAAACCGGGTAACGAAGCTATGGGGGCGGGAACAATTGTCGGGTCCGCTCTTTTTAATATTTTAGTTATTATTGGAGCCTCAGCTCTAGTTAGAAAAGCGTTTATTGCTTGGCAACCCGTTATTCGAGATATAATTTTTTATACTTTAAGTATAATATTATTAATTTATTCCTTTTGGGATGGGCACATTACTTTTTTTGAATCATTTTTATTTTTATCCCTATATGCTGTTTATGTGTTAGCCGTTATGAATTGGCGAAAAATTTTACCTTATAAAGATGAGAATGCTGATCCCGTTGATGTTTTACAAACTGGTTCTAAAGAGGAAGAAAAAGAAAAAACTATTTTTGGTCGTTTTTTAAATGGTATAAATTTAATATTAGATTTTATTTTTCCTAAACAAGAAAAATATTGGGGAGTGTTTTTTCTTTCCGTTGCTTTTATTGCCGGTCTAAGCTGGATTTTAGTAGAAAGTGCGGTTGGTATATCAGTTATTTTACATATCCCAGCGGTTATTATCGGCTTAACTGTTTTAGCCGCCGGAACAAGTATTCCTGATTTAATATCCTCTATGATTGTCGCTAGACAGGGAAGAGGTGGAATGGCTATTTCTAACGCCATTGGTTCTAATATTTTTGATATTTTAATCGGTCTTGGTCTTCCGTGGGTAATAGTGACCACTGGCGGTAAAATAATCCCGGTAGTTACTGAAAATTTAAACAGTTCTATTTTTCTTTTATTTGCCACAGTCATTGCGGTTATTTCATTTTTAATTGCTAAAAAATGGCATATTAATAAATTTGCTGGTTATAGTTTAATTGGAATTTATGTGCTTTATGTTGCTTGGAATGTAATTCAAGTAATATAGAAGAAGCTGTTTTTTATCTTCACCTATATTACTAATATCTAAATTCTTACACAAGATCAAACTTCACTTAAAAAGAAGTTGACAAAAAGCTTTTTTTTTATTAAACTCTATTAATAATAAAAGTTATTTAACAATTTAAAACTCGAAAATCATGAAAAAAAATGATTATAAAAAAGACAAGTTGCGGCTGAAGTTCATGACAGTCATACATAACACCTTATCGATAATTTTTGGTACTTTTTTAGTTTTAACAGTTATTGTTAAATACTTATTTTCCAAAAAATATAGAAATTCTATTAAAAGATAATAAAACTAACAACATTATTTTAATAATTTTTTAATATACATAAAACAAAAAAAATAACCCAAAAAAATAATAAGCCATGAAAACAAAAAAAATTAACGGGAAAACCTATAAAATATTGGTTACCCGCCAGGAAATTATAATAAAAGTCCGAGAAATTGCTAAACAAATAATTAGTGATTTCAAGGATATACCCGAACCGCCGGTTTTATTGTTTGTTTTAACCGGTGGGATTTATTTCGGAGATGATTTATCCCAGGAATTGGATGAAGCTGAATTCCAACATTCAGTGGACACAGTCGGGCTGAAAAGATATGCCGGTGACGAAAATGGTGGTTTAGTCACCATGACCAGTTTACCGCGAACAAATTTAGGAGGAAAAAATATAATTGTTATTGAAGATGTTGTAGACATCGGAGAAACAATTAATTTTCTAAATATTTTTCTTAAAAATTTAGAACATGCTCCAAAAAGTATTAAGTACTGTGCTATGCTCTTAAAAGAGCACCACAAAGAGTTAAATTTTACCATCAACTATCTAGGTTGGCGAATTGGCTCACCGTGGATCGTGGGTAAGGGAATGGATTCCAATGGATTATTTAGAGGTCTAAAAGATCTCTGGGTATGCATCGATTAAAAATTAAAAAACGAGAGCTCGAACTAGTACACTAACAACAACTCGTATCACTCAAGCCTGGGTTTTTTCAACTCAGGCTTTTTTTTAATTTACTTTTCTAATTTAATTAATAACCTGATTTTAAAAAAATTTTATGATATACTTAAATTATAAAATAAAAATATTTTAAAATAATTTACTGATAATAATTACCTCTATGATAAACTATTACCAAAGGACTATAACTGACCATAAACTTAAACTTTTAAAAGATTTTCAGGTAGGTAGTTTAGTATATGTTACTAATCCGAACGAACAAGAAATTGAATTATTATCTAAAAAGTTTTCTCTAGACTCCAGTATTATAGTTGATGCTCTTGATCCCTATGAATCCCCCCGAATGGAAATAAAAAAATCAGTAGCCTACATTTTTGTTCGCGTTCCGGAACAAAAAATAGTAAATAAAGCTATAACTACATACCCAGTCATGTTTGTAATTGGTAAAAACTTTTTAATAATAGTTTCTCGTGAAAACCCGGAGTTTTTGATAAACATGATAAACAAACGAAAGAAATATTTTACCACGCAAAGAACTAAACTTTTTTTAGAGTTTTTTCTGGAAATAGAAGGGATCTATAATGATTTTTTAAATAAGATAAATAAAAAAATAAATTATTTAAGTTTAAATGTTGGCAATATCAAAGATCGAGATATAGTAGAATTTATTCAATATGAAATTGTCCTTAATGAATTCGTCAGCGCTCTTTTTCCCGTTCGACATGTGCTTTCCAGTATTATCTCGGGCAAATTACTTAATCTCTATCAAGATGATCGCGATTTGATAGATGATATTCAATTGAATAATGAACAATTAATTGAACGTTCAAAAAGCAACCTCACCAATATTATTAATATCAGACAAGCTCATGAAGTAATTTCTACTAATCGCTTAAATAGAATTATGCGGGTTTTAACGGTTTCTACTGTTATTCTGGCTTTACCTACGATGATAACCAGTTTTTACGGCATGAATGTCAGTCTTCCACTAGGAGCCAACCCCAATGCTTTTTGGGGAATATTAGGAGTAATATTGTTATTTATTGCAATTTTTTTAGTTTTATTTAAAAGTAAAAAAATAATATAAAATATAATTTAATCTTAAATTTGATTCACTAAAAAAAGCGGCTAAGCCGCCTTTTTATGACTAAATTTTTTTAGTAAACTTAATAAAGGCGGCATTACTAAATAATAAACAAGAGAAGAAATTATAATTGAAATAACAATACTACCAATTATATCTATTGAATGATGAACTCCTGCTAAAACTCTGGAGATGCCAACTAAAATTGACAAGTCCATAATAATCAAACCAGATTTTTTATTATAATAAAAAATCACCATAGCTAAAGCGCTAGATAAAAGAACATGATCAGAAGGGAAGCCATTATCAGGAGAATGAGGAATTAATGGCAAAAAACCACCTGTAACAAAAGGACGGGGATTAAAATAAAACATCGATCCAAGTTTGGCTACTAAATAAATTAATGGCAAGCTAACCAGACCCATAATTATTAACTGTTTTTTAGTTTGTGCAACTTGCTTAAAAAAGAAAATAGCTGCCAACAACAAAAGTAAAAAAATCAAATAATTTGCTCCAAAAATAATAGTTAAATTTAAAAAATTAGCAGACATATGATTAATTAAGTAATTAATTATAAATTTAGAATGTTTTAATTATAACAAAGTAGATTATAAATGTATAATATAAAATAAAAAAATAAAACTGTTTAACTGCTTATAATCTTAAAAAATATGCTATACTATAGTTATAATTTTATTTTGTAAATATGATTTTATTCCATAATTTATCCATCGAAGACTGTTTTCATAAAGTTAAGAGTTCTCCGCAAGGTTTAAGCGAAGAGGAAGCTCAACATCGCTTAGAAAAACATGGTTCTAATAAATTAACTTCTACTAAACCCCTGGGTTGGGTTTTTATTTTTTTAAATCAATTCAAAAATCCCTTAATACTTTTATTAGTAATTGCGGGAATATTATCTACTATTATTGGAGAGTATTTAAATTCACAAATTGTTTTTGGAGCGATTTTAATTAATGTCATAATTGGTTTTTTTCAGGAAAATAAGGCAAATAATGCCTTAAATCAACTTAAGAAAATGGTTGAATTTAAAACGATTGTCAGACGCTCCGGAGTTGATCGAGAAATTGATAGCTCGGAAATTATGGTCGGTGACATTATAATTCTACGTACTGGAGAACAAATCACAGTTGATGGCAGAATTATTAAAAGTGTTGATTTACAAATTAATGAAGCCAGTTTAACTGGCGAATCAGTGCCTGTCTTTAAAAATAATCGAGAACTAGCAGCCGAAACTATTTTAGCAAACAGAAAAAACATGGTTTATTCCGGAACGGTTGTTGTCGGCGGAAACGGAGAAGTTTTAGTTATGTCTAAAGGACGACAAACAGAATTAGGAAAAATTTCTGATATGGTACGTGAAGCCAAGGAAGAGCAAACTCCACTTCAAAAACGTTTATCGCAATTTTCAAAATTTATTAGTTTAATCGCTGTAGCAATCAGCGTTTTAATAGTTATTTTTGGTTTAATTCAAGGCAGGGATCTTTTTGATATCTTCTTAACTTCGGTAGCAGTCGCCGTGGCCGCTGTACCAGAAGGATTAATAGTAGCCATTACCGTCATCTTAACGCTAGGCATGAAACAAATATTACAACAAAAAGCTTTAACTAGAAAATTATTAGCCGTCGAAACATTAGGTTCAATAACCACGATTTGTACCGATAAAACAGGAACTCTAACCGAAGGAAAAATGCAAGTAAGCCATATTATTATCGGTGATCAAGAAATTTCTTTATCGGATATTTCTAGCCGCTCTAAAAATTTAGAAATGGCTAATTTTATGCGTGCTTTAGAGGTAGGGCTTTTATGTAATAACGCTATTATAGAAAAAACTAATGATCTGCATTCCGAAAGAATAATCGGCTCTCCGGTTGAAGCCGCTTTATTAAAAATTGGGCAAGAGCTAGGAATAAATAGAGAAAAACTTTTTAAAAATGAACCCAAGATTGGCGAATTACCCTTTAGTAGCGACCGTAAGTTCATGATTACTCTTCACCGCTTACCGGAAAATAATTACGTTTTATATGAAAAGGGGGCTCCGGAAAAAATAATTTCTAAGTCTGTTAAATTTTTAGATAAAGATGGTAGTCATGAATTAACGAAAAATGAAAAAATTAATCTGTTAAATAAAGTTGAAAATTTAACTAGCCGAGGTTTACGTTTAATTGCTTTCGCTTATAAAAATGTAGATAAATTGCCCTGGAAAACAGAACAAGAACAAAAAGATTGGACAGATATTGATAGTGATTTAATTTTTATTGGCTTTATTGCCATGAAAGATCCTTTACGTAGTGATACTAAAGAAACTATTAGTTTATGTCGTCGCGCCGGTATTAGGCCAATAATTATTACTGGTGACCATCCTTTCACGGCCTATGCTATAGCCAAGGAAATAGGCTTTAAAGATAAAGAACAGGATGTAATTACCGGAAAACAGATTGATGAAACTAGCGAAGAAGATTTAAAAACAATGGTTAAAACCCATAATATATATGCCCGTGTTAGCCCAGAAAATAAATTAAGTCTTATCAAGGCTCTACAGGCTAATGGGGAAGTAGTGGCTATGACTGGGGACGGATTAAATGATTCTCCAGCTTTAAAAAAGGCTGATATTGGGATTTGTCTGGGATCAGGAGTGGATGTTGCCAAGGAAACCGCTGATATTATTTTATTAGATAATAACTTTAAAGTTATTGTGGCAGCGATACGCGAGGGGCGAATTATTTTTAATAATATTAGAAAATCAATAACCTATTTAATTTCTGATTCTTTTTCGGAAATATTTTTAATCATGGGTTCAATATTATTTAATACACCATTAGCAATTTTACCGGCTCAAATTCTATGGGTTAATATTATAAACGATGGTTTGCCGAATTTTTCTTTAGCTTTTGAACGTAGTGAAGAAAACGTCATGGATTTACCGCCGCTCAAAAAATCTGAACCAATAATTAACTCAGAAATGAAAGCAATTATTCTCTGGCTAGGTTTAACACGTGATTTAAGTATATTAATATTATTCCTTTATTTATATTATCATCAAACACTTCTGGGTTGGGATATAAACTATTTACGCACCTTCTTTTTTGCCTTGTTAGGTTTTAAATCAATTTCCGGAATTTTTAGTTTACGCAGCCTAAGCGTACCAATTTATAAAATTAATTATAAACAAAACCCTTATCTAATAGGCGCATTTTTTATTAGTTTATCATTATTAATTTTAGCTATATACTGGGGACCTTTACAAAAAATTGTTGGAACCGTTTATTTATCTTTAACTGCTTGGACAATTATTTTTGTTTTATCAGCAATTAATATTTTTTTAATAGAAATGATCAAGTATTCTTTTACTCCTAAAAACAATAATTTTAATAAATAATAGTTATCATTTATGCGTCAAAATTTTATTTTATCAATTTTAAATATTTTAACTCTTTGTATAATTGTTGTGGCTGTCAGTATTTATTTTATTAATAGTTCCATGTGGATCGGACCGATGTTAATTATTTTAACTTTTATTTGTTTAGCATCTCTTATCCCATTTAAAATAAGTTTAAAATCTACTTTGCCAGATATTTTTTTCGGTATAATAGACAACGGCTTCTTGGCTGTTTTAGCAATATTTGGTGGCCATTTTGCGGGAGTAAGTGGAGCAATTATTGGCGGTGTCGTCGGTAACGCTCTTACTGATGCTATCGCGGGTATATTTGAAGGAGGAATGGCTGAGAGATTGAGAATTATGTTTATTCCCGAAGAAAGAACTTTATTAAAATCAGCTGTAGGAAAAATGGCTGGTTGCTTATTAGCCGCCGGAGTTGTCTTAACTATTGAAAGTTTCATTAAATTTTAACTCTACCGCCAGTTACAATATTTCTATTTAGATTTAAATTTAAGACGCAATTTAAAAACAATTGACTTAAGCATAATTACATGTTAGCATTAGTCTACTAATTAAAATAGATTCGAGTCTCAGTTATTTAAGTGACCATGGGAAATCGGGTCACTTATTTTTTATGACCACAGAAAACAATAAAGCCATTGAGCCAAATATTGAGCCAAATATTGAGGAACCTAATAAATTAAACTCTAATAATCAGAGTTTTTCTGATTTAGGTATCAGTGCTTCAATTTTAGAAGTTTTAAAAAAATTGAAATTTGAAACTCCAACCCCTATTCAGCAAAAAACTATCCCAATCGCTTTAACGGGACAAGATTTAATTGGAGTAGCCCAAACTGGTACCGGGAAAACTTTCGCATTTGGTATTCCAATATTACAACGCCTTGGCCAACATCAAGGACAGGCTTTAGCAATTGCTCCAACTCGTGAATTAGCTCTGCAAGTTGAAGAAAGTTTGAAAAAATTAGGACAATCTTTAGGACTTCGAACCGCCAGTTTAATCGGCGGGGAAGCGCTTGATCGTCAACTTTTTAGTTTACGTAAAAAACCTCATATTATTGTGGCGACCCCTGGAAGATTAATAGATCATCTCAAACGTCGAACTTTTAAACTAGATCAAATAAAAATTTTAGTTTTAGATGAAGCTGATATGATGTTAGATATGGGTTTTGCTCCTCAAATACAAGAAATTCTTAAACAAATGCCCACTGAACGTCAAACCATGCTATTTTCAGCCACTATGCCAGCCGCTATCGTTAAAATAGCTGCTAACTACATGAAATTACCGGTTAGTATAGAAGTTGCGCCTTCAGGCACGACAGCTGCTCAGGTCGATCAAGAAATATTCATTATTAAAGGAGAAGAACGTTTTAATCACTTAGAAAAAATCATTCAACAATATACCGGCTCAGTATTATGTTTTGTTCGAACGAAACACAGCGTTAAAGCTTTAACTCTTAAATTACAATCATTAAACTACAAAGCCGGAGAAATTCATTCTAACCTTTCCTTAAGTCGCCGACGAGCTGCTCTTAATGATTTTAAAACCAAAAAAATTCGTATTCTGGTAGCCACCGATGTGGCGGCGCGTGGTTTAGATGTTAATGGAATTGAACTGGTTATTAATTATAATCTGCCGGATAATATTGAAGATTACGTCCATCGTATCGGACGCACCGGGCGCGCCGGTCAAGTCGGAAAAGCGATTACTTTCGCAACTGCCCAAGAACAAAAAGAAATTCGTTCTATTGAAAAATTAATCAATAAAAATATCAAACGAACCGAGTTTGTTAAGTTTGCTAAAGAATCATTGCCTGGTTCTAATTATCGTCAACATCAACCAGTGAGATCATTTAAAAAACCATTTCGAGGAAGTTCGCGACCAACAACAAAAAATGGTTCCCAAGCCACTGCTTTCCAGACCACTGCCACTCAAACTACTCCCAAAAATAATTATCAAACAAACCGAACAAAATTTAACAATCGTCCCAGTAAACCGCGAGAAGCTAGTCAGCCCTGGAAATCAAACAAACATTCTTAAGGCTAAACAAACCCTTTTAAACTTAAAAACACTTACCAAATTTAATTCATGAACTAAATTTAATTTTGTATTTGACAAAATTTAGTTTAGTAGCTAAACTAAAAGCAATTAATATATTAATATAATTGCTTTTTATTTTATGAACAAACCCAAATTTATAACCAAGAAAAGAGTTATCTGGACACTAATTATTATCTTAATAATTGCTAGCATCTGGTATTATAAAACTCGCCCTAAAGATATTTCTGCCAACATTCAAACAGATACAGCTATGGAACGGAATATTGAATCAACAGTATTAACAACCGGCCAAGTAGTTAGCCAAACTAATCTTAATTTAAGCTTTCAAGGCAATGGAATTGTTAAGGAATTGAAGGTTAAATCAGGAGATCAAGTAAAAACCGGGGATATTCTAGGAACTTTAAATCAAGCTTCCGTTAAAGCTACTCTTACTAGTGCTCAAGGATCATTAGCGCAAGCACGTGCTAATTATAGTAAAGTAATTACTGGCGCCACAAAAGAGCAAATTGATGTTTCTCAAAAAGCGGTTAATTCAGCACAGGTTGCCTATGATAACTCCCTTACTCAATTAACTATCACTCAAGAATCAAGCCAGGCAACTATTGACCAAGCGCAAAATACTTTAGACGATTTAAAATCTCCAACTACGCAATCCGACAATAAGCGTTCTGCTATTACAGTAATTATCGCTAATCAATTGGCGGCCGTTAAAGCTGATTTAGACCAAGAAAATAAAATTTTAAACGACAATAATTTAAAAGATACTTTTGGTGCTATGGATGCCACAAGTTTAAACAATTTTAAAAGTGCTAATAGTCAGGTTCAGGGTTTATTAAATCAGGCTAATATTGATTTAACGACTGTCCAGGCTTATAAAAGCGATGCTAACATTTATCAAGCTGTTAACAGCGCCATTACAGTAATGAACCAAAGTATTCTATCTTTAAACTTTGCCTATAATGCTTTGCAAAATTCTATCGTCAGTTCTAAATTTAGCCAAGCTCAATTAGATATTTATAAAAATTCTATCAATAGTGGTTTAACTGCTGAAAACTCCGGCTTATCTTTAGTTAATTCTTCTCGTCAGGCCCTAACTGATGCCTTAACGGCTGCTCAAAATGCGGTTACTAATGCTAATTTATCCGCTAATCAACAAATAAATTCCGCTGAAAATCAAATTAAAAGTACTCAAGCCGCTTTACAACAAGCTAAAGCAACATTTAATCAGTTAAATGCTAAGGCACAGACAAGCGATATCGCTATCGCTCAAGCACAGATCTTATCAGCTCAGGGAACAGTTGATGCCGCTTTAGCTAATTTAAATAATACTATTTTAACTGCCCCCATTGACGGAACTATCACCTCAGTCGACACAAAAATTGGTCAACAGGTTAATGCTATGCAAGAAGTAGTTGTCTTACAGGACGTAAATGCTCTTCACGCTGAAGCCTATGTTAGTGAAGCTAATATTGCTTCATTAAAAATTGGCCAAACTCTTGATTATACTTTTGATGCTCTTGGTCCCGATCGTCATTTTGAAGGAAAAATTTTAAGTATTGACCCGGCCTCAACTATTATTTCGGGCGTAGTTAATTATTTAGTAAAAGCTGATTTACCAAAAATTGATGATATTAAACCGGGCATGACCGCTAACATGACAATTACAACTGCCAGTAAAAACAATGTTCTAACTGTGCCAGAAAGTGCGATTATAAATCAAGATAATCAAAAATTTGTTAGAATAATTGATGATTCTAAAACAAAAACATATCATCAAATTCCGGTTCAAACTGGTTTACAAGCCGACGGAGGATTAATTGAAATTACTTCCGGATTAACGGCAGGGCAAGAAATTGTTACTTATATTAAATTATAAATAATTTATTAATAATGGTTAGTTAGTTAGTTAGTTAGTTAGTTATTTATTAATTATTTTTTATGAATTTAATCCAAGTTAATAATTTAAAAAAAGTTTACGGTAGCGACGGGATGACAACTCCAGTTTTGCATGATCTTACTTTTGACATTAAATCAGGAGAATTTGTGGCAATCATGGGACCATCCGGCAGCGGAAAATCAACTTTGATGCATATTTTAAGTTTTCTAGACAGACCAAGCTCCGGTTTATATAAATTCAGCGGCCATGATACTAAAGATTTTGATGATGATTATTTAGCTAATTTAAGAAATGAAAAAATTGGTTTTGTTTTTCAATCCTTTAATTTATTACCACGAACCACTGTGCTGGATAATGTTAAACTACCTTTAATTTACAGTCGAAAAAAAAATCATGATGATTTAGCAAAAAAAGCTTTAGATTCAGTCGGCTTAAGTCATCGTTTAGATTATTACACCAACCAAATTTCCGGAGGAGAAAAACAACGCGTCGCTATTGCTCGAGCTTTAGTTTGTGATCCGGCGGTTATTTTCGCCGATGAACCTACCGGTAATCTTGATTCCAAATCGGGTAATACAATTATGTACATCCTCCAGCAGTTAAATGACCAGGGAAGGACTATTATTTTAGTAACTCATGAAACTGATACCGCCAACCATGCTAAACGAATAATTAAAATTAAAGATGGATTAATTGTCGGCGATGAAATCATTAAACATAGAACAATCGCGGCCGCCGATAAAGAATTAATTAAATAAAATTTTGTGAATTTATTTTCTACCATTAAACTTGTTTTTAAAATTCTTTTAGCTAGAAAAGGACGGTCATTTTTGACCATCCTGGGAATTATGATTGGTGTTGCCGGAGTTATTATTATTATTGCTTTAGGTGCCGGTGCTCAAGCTTTAGTTTTAGGACAAGTTACTAAACTAGGTTCTGATCTATTAAGCATTCAACCCGGAAAAAGTAATGAAAAAGGACCGCCAGCGCAAATGTTTGGCATTGTAATTACTACCTTAACCAATGACGACGCCGAAGCTTTACGCAATAATGGACAAATTCCTCATGCGGCCGCCATAAATGCTAATGTTTCAGGAAGCGCTAGTATAACTTGGAGAAATAAAACTGTTGATACTAATTTTACTGCTACTGATTCTTATTATCCTCAAGTAGTTAATATAACCATGTCTAGCGGTATTTTTTTTAATGCCCAAGAAGACCAGGGAAGCGCCAGTGTTATTGTATTGGGCTCAACAGTTGCTAAAGAATTATTTGATGGTACCGGCGTTGATCCTTTAGGCCAAGTTATTAAAATTAAAAGTTCATTAAATCCTACAGCCGGAGGAATTCCCTTAAGAGTAATCGGAGTAACTGCTTCACGCGGCACTTCATTTTTTCAAGACCAAGATGACCAAGTTATTTTACCTTTAGCTATTGGGCAACAACAACTTTTAGGTATTCATTATTTAAGAACTATAAATGTTAAGGTTGATTCTAGTTCTAATATAGATCAAACAATTTCCGACATTAAAACTGTCATGAACCAACGTCATCATATTAGAACTTTAGATGAAGTTGATTATACTGTCCGAAATATGGCCAGTGCCATTGATATGTTATCTACTATTACCAACGCTCTGCGCCTCTTCTTAACCGCCATGGCCGCTATTTCTTTAGTTGTTGGTGGAATCGGAATTTTAAACATTATGATGGCGACTGTCGGAGAACGCACTCGAGAAATTGGCTTACGAAAAGCGGTCGGCGCCACCAATAAATCAATTTTAAAACAATTTTTATTAGAAGCAGGAATTTTAACAACTCTAGGCGGAATTTTTGGAATTATCGTCGGAACAATAGCTTCCTATGGGATTTATTTACTGATGTTACATTTAGGCTATGATTGGGCTTTTGTAGTTTCTTTTATTTCCATTGTTTTAGCCGTCGGAGTATCAATTTTAACAGGCGTTATTTTCGGTCTTTACCCAGCCTTTAAAGCCGCTAAATTAGATCCAATCGAAGCGCTGCGTTACGAATAAATTTATGTATCAAGCTTTTAAACAAGCAATTAAAATCCTTTTTACTAATCCCGCTAGAACTATTCTCACAACTCTGGGGATTATGATTGGTATTGCAACGGTAATTCTGGTTTTATCAGCCGGGGCTGGTTTTCGCAGCTTAATTGATGCTCAGCTTCAAGTTTATGGAACTAACACTTTATTTATTGAAACCCGTATACCGCCGACAACTAAAAATCGCAATGCCAATTCTATGGGGGCTGATACTGGACGAGTAGTTTCTTCGGTGGCTATAACAACCTTTAAAAATCAAGATTTAGAAGATATCAAAAAACTTAATAATGTTGTTAATGATTACGGAATGGTTATCGGTCAAAAAGTGATTAGTTATCGTAATGTTAACAAAAGTGCTTTATTTTATGGCACTTCGGCGGCTCGTTTTGAAATTGATCAAAGCACCTTAAAGTCCGGAAGATTTTTTACTTCCTCCGAAGATGCTGGAGCAGCTCAGGTGGCTATTCTCGGAAGTCAATTAGCTGAAGATTTGTTTGGTTTAAATAATCCTATCGGCCAATTAGTTCGGTTAGGGACATTAAATTTTCAAGTTATCGGTGTTTATAATTCAGTTGGTGCTTTAGGCGGAGGAAGCGATGATATGCTCTATATCCCTCTAGTAACTGCCCAAAAAAAAATACTCGGTATCGATTACTTACTAATGGGTATAGTCCAGATGAATGATGTTAATTTAAGCGATGCTACTGCTGAAAATATTAGTTTACTTTTACGACGTAATCACAATATCACTAATCCTGACAAAGACGATTTTAATGTCCAAACTCAAGCCCAGGCCATGGGAACATTTAATACTATTTTTGATGGCATCACGATTTTATTAATAGCTATCGCAGCCATTTCTTTAATTGTCGGCGGAGTCGGTATTATGAATATTATGTATGTCGTTGTTACCGAAAGAACGGCGGAAATCGGCTTAAAAAAAGCTTTAGGAGCAAAAAATTCTAATATTTTAACGGAATTTCTTATTGAATCAATTATAGTAACTTTATTGGGTGGTGCTGTTGGTATTATATTTGGATCTTTTTTAGGCTGGATAATTTCTTTAGTTGCCATTAATAATGGCTTAGCTTGGACATATTCAGTTCCTTTATATGCGATTGGTCTCGGCTTCGGCGTTTCCGCTTTAATTGGTATTAGTTTTGGTGTTCTTCCGGCACGCAGCGCGGCTAAATTAGATCCAATTACTGCCTTAAGTCATGAATAGCAAAGCGTTATATATAGAAAACTTAAAAAAAACATATGAAAAACCTAAAAACTGACCGTGAAAAAATATTAAATACCCTAATAAATAAATTAATCCAGGTAATTAAAGGGATGCATAATAATCAAAATTTTCCTTTCGGAGATTTAATGCTTAATCGTCAGCAAGTAATGATTTTATTTTTTATTGCCGATAAGCAAAACGGGGCACTAGTTAAAGAATTAGCTAATTTTTTACAAGTAACCCCCGGGGCAATTACTCAATTTGTTGACGTTTTAGTGAAATATAAATTAGTAAAACGAGAAACTGATATGAATGATCGCAGGTCAACAAGGATGATATTGAGTAAATCAGCTAAAAATAAATTCCAAAAATTTAAAAAAAATTATTTTATTTCTGCCAGCCATGCTTTCAAAAATTTTCAAACAGTAGAATTACAACAATTCATTAAATTAGCAGAAAAAATAGTATTAATAAAAAAATAATGTTAAAATATCCTTATAATATATAATAAGCGTTAATTTTTAATTATATGAAAAAGAAGGTTTTTTTAATTTTTTCTTTATTAATTATTTTAGTATTCTTAATTCTTAGTTTATTATCAAAAAATTCTAAACTAACAAATTTAAATTCAGAACAAACAAATTTAAACACACCCGCATCATCAACAAATGAATCAAATCAAGCCAAGCAAACTCTGAGCGGCCCCGCCGCGGTTAGCGGTTGGTTAAAATGTTTACCTAGCAAAATAAATAATTTAGAATGTGTCATTGGCGTCGAAGATATTAACGGAAAAAATTACGGTTTAGTTGATCCATTAGAACAACAATTAGATCAAACAAATTTACCCTCTGGCGCGCGTTATAACGCTGTTGGCACTTTCATAGCCACACCAAATTTCTTAATAAATTATAATATTGAAGGGACAATCAGACTTGATCAATAAAAAAACAAACTAAAAAATTAATAATATTACATAGTATCTATCCGTGATTTAGCGGATTTTAGAGTTTTTTTAAATATTTTAGCATTTTATGAGTAAAAAATTTATTATCCTTTTAACAGTTTTTATTGATGTTTTAGGTATTGGGATTATTATTCCCGTTTTACCTTTTTATGTAGAATCTTTTGGTGCCTCCGCTTTTGTAGTAACTTTATTATTTGCCGTTTTTTCATTTTTTGCTTTTTTTAGCGCACCGTTATTAGGTGCTTGGTCAGATAAAATTGGACGCCGACCGGTTCTAATTATTAGTATTTTCAGCACAGCCTTAGGCTGGATAGTTTTTGCCGCCGCTGGCAATCTATTTTTCTTATTTTTAGGTCGTATTATAGATGGTTTAGCTGCCGGAAATTTTCCTATCGCCCAAAGTTATCTTCTAGATATCGCTAAAGACGACAAAGAGAGAACTAGCAATCTTGGTTTAATTGGAGCTATTTTTGGAGTTGGTTTAATTATCGGACCGGCAATTGGAGGCCTTCTTAGCGCCTGGTCAATAAGTTCTCCTTTTTGGTTTGTAGGCGGATTAGCGTCTATAAATTTTATTTTAGCTTTAATTAATTTACCGGAAACAAATCAAAACAAAAATGTAAATAAAAAAATAGAAGTTAATCCTTTTAAACCATTAATTTCAGCCTTACAAAATAAAAGTTTACGCTTGGGTTTATTGGCTTGGTTTTTATTTTGCTTAGCTATTGCTAGTCAACACTCTATCATGGCACTTTATCTTAATGCGGAATTTAATTTTAATTCTGTTATGGTTGGTGGGGTCATGACTTTAACTGGTGTAATTTTAATTATTAATCAAGGATTTGCCTTAAAAAAGTTTTGGTTAAAACGTTTTAAAGAAGAATCATTAACTGTTTGGTTAACCCTTTTACTGGCCTGCGGATTTTTTATTATAGGTATAACATATCTTATTATTTTTAGTATCGGTATAATTTTCGTGGCTATCGCTCAATCAGTTTTAAGGGCGACTTTAACCAGCGAGATGACTAAAAGAGGAGAAGTTAATGAGCGAGGAATGATTTTAGGGGTATTAAATTCAGTTATGTCGTTGGGTTTAATTTTCGGACCATTAATGGCCGGTTGGCTTTTTGGAATTAAAATAAATTTACCATTTTTAGCCGCCGGAATATTCGGGTTGTTAGCTTTTTATATTTTGCGATATGATTGCCAAAAAAATAAAAATAATAATAAAATAATTAATGAAGAAGTTCTTATTTTAGAAGAACAAAAAATGGAATTAGTTTAAATATTTAATTATGGCTAAATTGTTTAAATTAAAAAGTGATTTTTTACCGGCCGGTGATCAAGCGGCGGCGATAAAAAAATTACAAAACAGTTTGGACAAAAATTTACGTTACCAGACGCTTTTAGGCGTGACCGGTAGTGGTAAAACTTTTACAGCCGCTAATTTAATCGCTAACAATAATAAACCAACTCTTGTAATTGCTCCCAATAAAGCTTTAGCCGCTCAATTATATAGAGAATACAAAAATTTTTTTCCGGAAAACGCCGTTCATTATTTTGTTTCTTATTATGATTATTACCAACCGGAAGCTTATCTACCGATAACAGATACTTATATTGATAAAGAGGCGATGATTAATCAGGAAATTGATCGATTACGCCACGGAGCAACTTCCGCTTTAGTTTCTCGTCGCGATGTAATTATCGTCGCTTCAGTTTCTTGTATTTATAACCTGGGGGTACCAAGTAGTTATTTAAAGGCTCGTTTAGTTTTAGAAAAAAATAAAACAATGGTTCGAGCTGATTTAATAAAACAATTAATAAAAATACAGTTTACGCGGGTTAACGGAGAAATTAAGCGCGGTGAGTTTAGAATTCGTGGTGATGTTTTTGAAATCAGACCGATGTCCGAAAATATAATTTATCGCTTAGAATTAAATAAACAGCAGATTTCCGATTTAAGTATTATAGACAACACCACAAAAAATATAATTGGTAATTTAGAAGAAATAGTAATTTTTCCTCCCAAGCATTTTGTTTCAACTCAACCACAAGTTGAAGCCGCTATTAAAAATATTTCCGGAGAACTAAAAGAAAGATTAAGTCATTTTAAAAAAGAAGGTTTATTATTAGAGGCGGAACGTTTAGAAAGAAGAACTAAATATGATATTGAAATGCTTCATAGTTTAGGTTATTGTCATGGAATTGAAAATTATTCTCGTCATTTAACCGGTAAACTAGCCGGAGAAGCGCCCGACTCTTTGTTGGCATATTTCCCCTGGAAAGATGGAAAACCGGATTTTTTAACAATTATTGATGAATCTCATATTGCTGTCCCGCAAATTGGCGGGATGTATAATGGCGATCAAGCCCGTAAAAAAACTTTAATTCAATATGGTTGGCGTTTACCTTCTGCTCTTGATAATCGACCCTTAAAATTTAAAGAATTTGAAGCCAGAATTGGCCAAGTAATTTTTACGACCGCTACCCCGGGAGAATTTGAAAAAAGAAATTCAGAACAAGTAGCGGAGCAAGTAATTCGTCCGACTGGTTTAGTCGATCCGGAAATTGAAGTTCGTCCCGTATTTAATAAAGAAGAAAATTACAGCCAGATTAATGATATTATGGCAGAAATTAAGAAAATTGCCGCTTTAGGCGAACGAGTAATTGTAAATACATTAACTAAAAAACAAGCTGAAGATTTAAATACTTATTTAAATAATCAAGGTTATAAATCTAATTATCTTCATTCTGATATTAAAACATTTGAACGAACCGAGATTTTAAAAAATTTCCGAGAAGGGAAGTTTGATACATTGATCGGCGTTAATCTTTTGCGTGAAGGTCTTGATTTACCAGAAGTTACTTTAGTGGCTATTTTAGATGCCGACCGAGAAGGATTTTTAAGAAGTGATACTTCCTTAATGCAAACTATGGGCCGCGCCGCTCGTAATGTTAAGGGAAAAATAATTCTTTATGCCGATAAAATTACCGGATCAATGCGTCGCGCTATGAATGAAGTCGAACGACGACGAATTAAGCAACTTGCCTATAATAAAAAACACCATATTACCCCAACCAACATTTCCAAAAAAATTGAAGATTTTTTAGATGCCGCCGAGAAATAAAAAAAGACTTATTTATTCAATAAGCCTTTGGTATTCTCCTTTTTTAAAAAGAGAAGAAAAAAAATCATAGCAATTAAGATAAAAAGACTAATAGGGTAAAAAGCGACACCCCAGGTCCAATGATTAATTGCTAACACATTAAAAAGTGAACCAATAAAAAATAAACTCCAGGCCGTTTTATCTTCACTTCCCGGATATTGATATACTTTTTTTATAGTTGGCAGTGTTCCTGTTGAACCAACCACTATATTCATGAGCAAAGCAATAAACGATGAATCAAAGCGCCACCATACTACTAAACTTAAAGCTACGGTAGCTAAACAAATTTTATCTAATTTTGTCCAACCGCCAACACCATAAAATATAGATAATATAGCTACAATAGTTGATCCAATCGCATCAGCTAAAGGTAAAAAAATTGTTACACTAGCTCCACTAGTCTGATAACTTAATAAAATTGTAAAACTTAATAAGCTCCAAATTATCCAAGTAGCCCGAGCTGGTATTGTTTTTTTACGAATTATGCTTACAATATAGGGAACATAAGAAATTGCTGAGAAAATACCAGCAATAATTCCCAAATAAACATATTTTTCCATTTCAACGGTTTTTTTGTTAAAGAATATACTAGCTAATCCCAGCTAATTTAGGTAATACTTTACAATTTAGTATCCGCATAACTATATCATAAAAGTAATTTCTGTCAAATAAAATATACTAAATCAACTAAAATATAAAAACAAATCTAACAAATAATAAATAATTTTATGATTACGAAAAAATCAACTAAAATTACCATTAAAAATCTGGCCACTTGTCGGGAATATGTTCCTTTAGTATCTAAATGGTTATGGAAACAATGGTCGAAACGCCATAAAAGGACTTTGAAAGAAATAATATACCGCACTGAACATTCTTTAACTAAAAAATGTCCCCAAACCTTAATAGCTTTTTATAACGGTCAAGCGACTGGAACTGTTTCACTTTGGAATTCTGATCATCCTTATCGTCAAGATCTAAGTCCTTGGTTAAGTTGTTTATTTGTTTTACCTAAATATCGCACAAAAAGAATCGGACAAGCCTTACAATCCGCTTTGCTAGAAACTGCTAAAAAAGCTAAATTTAAAAAAGTATATTTAATGTCTGACCTAAAAAATTATTATGAAAAATCCGGATGGAAATTTATAGAAAGTGGTTTATATACTGAAGGCAGAACTATTAATATTTATGAACATAAACTATAAATATGAACATAAACACAAACATCGAATACGAAGCAACTTTTACGAATGTTAATAAAGATGATATTCATTCTCGCCTAAAAACAGCCGGAGCTAAATTAATTAAACCAGATTTTTTACAGAAACGCGTAAATTTTAAATTACCCTCCGGACATGAAATACCTGGCGGCTGGCTCCGAGTTCGCGACGAACGAGACAAAATAACTATGAGCCTAAAAGTTGTCGACGGAAATGAAATAGAAAATCAAAAAGAAATTTGCCTAACTATTGATAACTTTAAAATGGGACTTAAATTTTTAGAAGCTATTGGCGCTAAAAAGAAAGCCTATCAAGAAACTCGCCGCGAACTTTGGGCTCTAGATGGAGTAGAAATAACTATAGACGAATGGCCATATCTAGAACCATATGTTGAAATAGAAGGAAAATCTGAAGCCAGCGTTAAAGCGGTAAGTGAAAAATTAAAATTTGATTATTCTCAAACAATCTTTGGAGCAGTCGATATTCTATATGCCAAAAAATATAATATAGATGTTAAAAAAATAAATACAACTAAAAAAATAACTTTTGACGATCCTAATCCTTTCATATAATACTATGTCCGAAAAACTAATCATCCGCGGCGCACGGATGCATAACTTAAAAAATATTAACCTGGAAATACCGCATAATAAATTAACGGTAATTACCGGTGTTTCTGGTAGTGGTAAATCATCGCTGGCTTTTGATACAATTTTTGCCGAAGGACAACGCCAATATGTTGAATCACTATCTCCATATATGCGTCAATTTTTAGGTCAAAAAAAACCGGCCGATGTTGACGAGATAATCGGCCTAGCACCATCAATTTCTATTGATCAAAAAGCTTTATCGCACAATCCTCGTTCAACGGTCGGAACCTTAACTGATATTTATGACTACTTGCGCGTTCTATACGCCCGCGTCGGAGAAGTGTTTTGTCCAGTTTGCGGTACTAAAATTGAAAAATTAACCGTTGAAGAAATGGTTGATATTATAATTTCTCGCGGTCAAGAATTAAAAGAAGAATATGTCACAATTTTATCGCCGGTAGTTCGCGATCGTAAAGGTGAATATTATCAACTTCTTTATAATTATTTATCACTCGGTTATAGCGAAGCGCGTCTCGACGGTCAAATACATTCCTTGCGTGAACAGGTTAAATTAGCTCCCAAGCAAAAACATGATATCGATATTGTTATTGATAAAATTTTATTTAGTGACCAAACGCGATTATTTGAGGCAGTTGAAAATTCTTTAACTTACAGCCAGGGTTTATTAATAGCTAAATATAAAAACCAAGAATTTTTATTATCTTCTAATTGGACTTGTCCTAATGATAATTTTTCTTTTCCGGAAGTCGAACCGCGTTTATTTTCCTTTAATTCTCCACATGGCGCCTGTCCGGAATGCAATGGCTTGGGCAAAACTAATTTTTTTTCCGGAAAAGTTTGTGAAACCTGTCGAGGGGAACGTTTACGTCCGGAAGCCTTAGCGATAAGAATTGCTAACAAAAATATCGCCGCTGTCTCCAAGCTTTCAATTAAAAAAGCATTAGAGTTTTTTAATAGTTATTATGAAAAAATGACTAAACGCCAAAGGGCGATTGCGGAAAATGTTGTTGTCCAAATTATAAGCCGTTTAGAATTTTTACTAAAGGTTGGTTTACATTATTTATCTTTAGAAAGGGAAGCGCATAGTTTATCCGGAGGGGAAGCGCAACGTATTCGACTATCTTCACAAATCGGCTCTCATTTATCACGCACCCTTTATGTTCTAGACGAACCGACAATTGGTTTACATGAACGCGATACCGCTCGTTTAATTGAAACCTTAAAAAAATTACGTGATAAAAATAACACGGTAATTATTGTTGAGCATGATGAACAAACTATTTTAGAAGCAGATTATTTGGTAGACCTTGGACCCCTAGCTGGCGTCCATGGCGGCGAAGTGGTTGCTATTGGAGAAATTAAAGATTTATTAAATGATAAAAAAAATAAAACTGCTCTTAAAAAATCCTTAACTTTACAATATCTAAAAGGAGAGTTAAAAATTGACTTACCAAACAAACGCCGCGAACAAAATCATGGAGAATTAAAAATACGCGGGGCTTATGCCAATAATTTAAAAAATCTTAACGTTAATATTCCTTTAGGACGTTTGATTGGTATTAGCGGCGTTTCCGGGTCAGGTAAGTCCTCGCTCCTTTATGATGTTATTTATAAAAACATTTCCCGTCTTAAAAGCCACCGCGGACGAATTAAATTAGAAAATGTTAAAGATATTAAAGGGGTAGAATATATAAATAAAATCATTGTTATAAACCAATCACCTATTGGTCGAACACCGCGGTCTAATCCAGCTACTTATACTGGAATTTTTACCCCGATTCGTGATTTTTTCGCTTCTTTGCCTGAAGCCCGAGAAAGAGGGTATTCTATTGGTCGTTTTAGCTTTAACCGCCCTGGTGGGCGTTGTGAAGCTTGTAGCGGAGCCGGAGCGAACCTAATTGAGATGCATTTCTTGCCGCCGGTCCTCGTTGAATGTGAAGTTTGTCGCGGACAACGATTTAATCGTGAAACCTTACAGGTTAAATATAAAAATAAAAATATTGCCGAAATTTTAGATTTAACAATTGATGAAGCTATTGATCATTTTGCCGGAAATTATTTTATTACTGATAAGTTAAAAGTCTTACAATCAGTCGGACTTGGTTATTTAAAAATCGGCCAAAGCGCCACAACCTTATCCGGCGGAGAAGCCCAGCGAATTAAAATTGCCAAAGAACTGACTCATACCTTAGGTAAAAAAACTTTATATCTTTTAGATGAACCAACCACTGGTTTACATTACCATGATATAAATATGCTCTTAAATGTTTTAAATCAATTAGTAGAAAAAGGAAACTCTGTTTTAGTAATTGAACATAATATGCATATGCTTAAAGCTATGGATTATATTATTGATCTTGGTCCTGATGGCGGGGAAGAGGGTGGTAAATTAGTTGCTAGTGGTGCCCCGGAAGATATTATTCGCGAGCCGCAAAGCGTTACCGGTCAATATTTAAAGCATTATTTAAAATAAAAAAAAACCGTTGAAAAATCAATAGAAATTATTATTCTTTAAGAAAATTGTTCCTTAAGAAAAATGATTAATATGATTTAACAACGGCTTTATCCGCGATGCATTTTTTTTGAAAAACAATCTTTTGAGTAACATCAAAATATTTTGACGAAACTCAATTAGATGTTTAACCGTTTGCGGTGCGGTTTGTCCGGTTTTGCCCGGTCTTTTTGCTCATGTGAGCTGGCTATTTATGATTTATATATTAGCACTAATAATTTTTATGTCAATATATATTTATGCACAATAACAATATACTATTTATGATAAAAAATAATTCAATAATTTACTCGAATTTAAAAAAAATACTAAAAACTATTCCGCAAAAACCCGGTATCTATTTTTGGTTAGATAAAAATAGAAAAATTTTATATGTCGGACGAGCCACTAATTTAAAAAATCGCTTAAGCCAATATTTTCAAAAAAATATTGATAGTCGTATCGCCGAAATGGTCGCCACGGCAACTGATTTAAAATACGAGGAAACCGACACTCTTCTAGAAGCAATAATTTTAGAAGCTAAAAATATTAAAAAATATTGGCCGAAATATAATATCGTTGACCGTGATGATCGTTCTTTTATTTATGTTGTTATAACTCACAGTTCTTATCCAACATTATTAATTGTTCGTGGTACTGATTTAAAAAAATTTCCCGCCGCTAAAAATAAAGTTTTTGGTCCTTATCAATCTTTTTATCTTCTTCAATCAGCTTTACGCTTAATTCGTCGTGTTTTTCCCTATAGCACCTGCGTGCCAAACAGCGGCCGGGCTTGTTTTAATTATCAAATTGGCTTATGCCCCGGCACTTGTCTCGGTATAATTTCTAAACAAGATTATCAAAAAAATATTAAAAACATTATTCTTCTTTTAAGCGGAGAACATAAACGATTGAGTAAAAAATTAATGAAAGAAAATCCGGAGCAATTCAAAGCCTTGAAGCATCTTCAAGATGTTTCACTATTAACACGTGAAAATAATTTAAATGAAGCCCATCTTAATCGCCTAGAGGGTTATGATATTTCTCATCATCAAGGAAAAGAGGCCTACGGCTCTATGGTTGTCTTTGAAAACGGGGAAGCGACACCTCCACAATATCGTCTTTTTAAAATTAAAGAGGCTCCAGCCGGCGATGATGAACGGGCTCTAAGCGAAGTATTATTAAGACGCTTTAAGCATTCGGAATGGCCACGACCAGAATTAATTATGATTGACGGCGGCATTCCACAAATAAGTTATCTCACAAAAATTTTTCAAACTAATAACATCAATATTCCTTTAGTGGGAATCTCTAAGTTCGGCGGTGATAAACTAGTTTTTAGCGCTGGAACGCAAAAACCTTTACGAGAATTAGCTGATAATATAAAACCAACTCTTTTAAAAATAAGAGAAGAGGCGCACCGCTTCGCTAATTACGGGCGAAAGAGAACAGTTACATATAAAAAAAGTAAAAAATAAGTATTCTCTTGACAAATTTAATAACTCTGTTAATATGTTTACATAATAAATATTAACCGCAGACAGCTAGCCGAACTTTTTAAGTTCATAAGTCTCGCCGAGGTAAATAAATACTATTTTAGTATTTCTACCTCATCTGTGCTTAACACAGATTTTTTTTAACCAATTTAACAATATGCCTAAAAATAAGCTTCAAAAACAAGAAATTTTTCGTAATTTGACTGAAAAAATTAAAAAATCAAAGTCCGTGATTTTTGCCGGATTTAATACCTTAGGTGTTAAAGATAACGAAGTTTTACGCGATAAGCTTAGAGCTGAAAATAATGAGTATTATGTAGCAAAAAAAACTTTAATAAACTTAGCTTTACAAGATAACAAAATAGATATTAATGTTCGTGATTTTGAAGGCAAGGTGGCCGCTATCTTTTCTTATGAAGATGAAGTTTCTCCAGCTAAAATTCTCGGAACTTTTCGTCAAGATAAAGATAAGAGTGGGAAAATTGTTTTTTTAGGGGGAATCTTGGAAGGGAAATTATTATCCAAAGAACAGGTTGAATCTTTATCTAAATTACCAAGCAAGCAAGAACTATATGCTAAATTAGTTGGTTCAATAAATGCTCCAATTTCTGGTTTCGTTAATGTATTAGCAGGTAGTTTACGTAATTTGGTAAACGTTTTAAAAGCAATTGAAGAAAAAAAATAAAAATAATTAAATAAATATAAATAATGATGCTTACTTGATTAATAAAATCAGTAAAGCACAAAAATAAAACTATGGAAGAAAAAAATGAAGAGAAAAAAGAAGTAGCCGTGCCTGCTAAATTTGAAAAATTAGTTGGCGAGATTGAAAAAATGAGTGTTTTAGATTTAGCTGAATTAGTTAAAATCTTAGAAGAAAAGTTTGGTGTTTCTGCTTCTGCTCCAGCTATGATGATGGCTCCAGCTGCCGGTGGTGCAGCCGCTGTTGAAGAAAAAGATAGCTTTGACGTAGAAATTACTGAAGCTGGTGCTAGCAAAATTAACGTCATCAAAGCTGTTCGTGAATTAACAGAAATGGGTTTAAAAGAAGCTAAAGATTTAGTAGACGCCGCTCCTAAAGTTTTAAAGGAAGGTGTTAAAAAAGAAGAAGCTGAAAAATTAAAGAAACGATTAGAAGAAGCTGGTGCAAAAGTAACTTTAAAATAAATTTTTCCAAAATAAAAATTAGTCTCAAAAAAACCGTCAGTTTAAAACTGACGGTTTTTGTTTATCCTTTTAATTTGTATATATCTTTAATCACTAAACCACCCAACTAACTAACAAACTAACAAACTAAAACGCGCTATTAAGTTATTGATTTATACCAATTTTATAAATTCCAACATCATCCAAAACATAAATAATTTTAGCACCCTCATCAACACTAAAGTCTTTAATTGTCTTAGAAAAATTTAACTTATATTGATTTAATAAAATTCCATTTGGCTTAGCTAGTACCACTAAGCGCTGGGAACTGGCTTCAAAAATATAAATATTTTTATCACCCACAACTAATTTATCGGCATTAGTCATAGCCGGCGATATTATACTAGAAGAATAATCTACGGCCTTTCCTTTGAAAAATCTTAATACTTGACCATTATTTTTTAAAACATAGATGTCACCATCAATAAATAAATCACTAGCTTGGCTTAAATCGACAGTATCGCTCAACCAATCGCTCTTTGCAGAAAAACCGCCCGAATTCTTAAGATATTTATAAATTTGATTATTATTTTTAGTAATCAAATATAAATTTCCGGGAGAAAAAATCTTAAAGCCAACTAAACCAGCACTTTGATCAAAACCAGTAATATTTAAAGAGCTACTCTGATTTTTTACAATATCATATCGAATGAGATTACTATTATTCCAGTAATAAAGCTGACTAGAATCATAAAGGAAGGGCTTCCTTAAATTCTCTGCGCCAGTAGCTGTTAGTTTATCATAACCAGCAGTGCTAGGAGTTAAACGATAAATTGTTTTATCACTAGCACCATAAAATTTACCCTTGATATAAACTAAACTATTAATATCAAGCCCGCTAATATCATTAATTTTATCGGACTGGTCAATACTAACAATCTTTTCTATTTTATTTTGACTAAGTTGTAATTTATCAGTTAAACGCTGGTATTCTGCTTGTTGTTCTTTTGTTTTTTGTGGTAAAGACACTAATAAACCTTGAGCCTCAACAAAAAAGTTTTTAGCACCGTTTTCATCATTATATAGAAGATGAGAATCAATAGCTGTTTCTTGATTTTCAATATTAGCTACTAAATTATTAAAATTATCTTGTGCAATTTGCCGCTTATGATTCCAATTAGTAAAGAGAAGGCTAACTACAAAAACTAAGACTACTCCACCCAAAACTGCAAATAACCAACGATTTTTAGAATTCAAACTATTAGCCCAAGACTTTAAAAAAGCGCCTAAGCCAGTCCAACTTTTAGGGTTAAAAAACCCGATAAAGACCGAAAAAAATTGGCCAATACTATTCGGCAACCAAGCAGATTTTTTCTTAAAAAATAATTTTTCTTTAATTAGAAAAGAGTCGGAGCGCGCTAAATTTAAACTTTTAACCTTACCAATATTTAAAAGCGAATCAATATTTTTATCATCATTTTTATCTTCAATTTTACTATATTTTTTAGTAGGCGGGATTAAAAACGATCGACAAGAATTAAAGAATTTTTGAAACCATTGTCCTAATTGTTTGAAAAATTTAGAAAAATTTATTATTCCAACCGGAGCTAATAATTGTTCAGTCTTTGTTTCAGTATAATTTAAGGAAGAGGCAGGAACACGCAAAGATAAATCACTTTCTAATTCCTCTTTAATTTCTTGATTATGTAAGCCGGTAGTATTTTTAACAATTATTCCCAAAAAGGGAACATAGGTATTAATCTTAGTTAAAACATTTTTAATTTGCTCAGCGGCCGTTATTGGCGGTAATTTAGTAATAATTCTAATCATTTCTCGGCCAGATAAATACTCCGGTAAAGCTTCACTGGTAAAAACAAAATAAGAATTAAGAGGAATAGCACCGCTTATAACCGAAGAAAATAATTTAATTGTTTGTGATTCCATTGCTTCAGCAGTTTCTTCATTTTTAACAAGTTTCAAGGGTGCTTCTTCGGCATTAGTTTCCACATTGATAATCTCATATTCTTCACCGCGCTTATAAAGAAGTAAGGCTCGATTACGCCCAAAACTGGCAAAATGTAAATTATTTTCATAAATAATTCCCAGAGTTATATTAGTGGCCACGGGATTTATTTTAATTTTTTCACTTAATAAAAAATCAGACAAGTTTTTATTGGTTTTAGCAATCGCTGCTTCAAAAATATTTTCAATTTTTAGACCCTCAATCTTATCACGAAACAAGATTTTTTCATCATTATAATAATTATCATTCAAGGCGGATACTAAAAAATCAAAAATTTTCTTACCATCATTTTTTTTACTGTTTATTTCCGCTAAAACAAAAATTTTACCGGCTAAATTTTCTTTTAATGAATCAGGTTGAGCAACAAAGACATTACTCAGACCATCCGCCTTGGACGAGTTTAAAATAATTGAAGCAATTTTATTATACATAAGCCTAAAATATCAAATTTATGACGATTTTCTAGTTTGACTGTTTACGAAGTATATTATACTATAAATTCATAAATAAAGAAATATGCTTGATTCTATTTTTGGCTCGGTTTCTCGAGTAAAAATTCTCAATCTCCTTCTTTTATCCCCAGATAAGAGATGCCAACCAGAACAATTAATTTCAGATTTAGGCCTGTCGGCTCTGGCCGTACGTCATGAACTAAATAATTTAGTAAATTTTGGATTAGTAATAGAAGAAAGTTTTATAGAAGAAAAAGAAGAAAAAGAAAAGAAAATTAGAGGAAAAAGAATTAATAATCATCGCCAGAAAGAAAAAAAAATTTATAGGGCAAATACTAATTTTTTACTTTATCCAGAAATTAAAGCTCTTTTTACTAAAGCACAAATTCTTTTTAGCCAAAAATTTGTTAACGGTCTACAAAAAATTTGCCAAGCAAAATTTTTAGCCTTAACCGGAGTATTTACTAATTATCCGGAAGCCCAAACCGACATCTTGTTTGTAGGCACAGTTCGTCGCCCCGCCTTTATGGAACTTCTTAAAGAATTAGAAAATGATCTTGGCCGGGAAATAAATTTTACTATTCTTAATGAAAAAGAATTTCTTTACCGCGAAGATATCATGGACATTTTTTTATACAATATCTTAGAGGGGCAATCACTAATTTTAATAGATAATATCCATAAATCGAACAATAATAAACAATATCAAACCGAATAAAATTTCCCAAATTTCTTAAGACATTTTCTTAAGACATATTAAATTTTCTCAACTATGAATTTTAAAAAATATTTAATTATCGGTCTACATGCTATTTTAATAAGTATAAAATATCTTTTTATATTATTAGTAATTGCCTTTATCTTAATTTTATTACTAATTGGAAATTCTTACAAAAATTTAAAAATAGCTACAAGCTCCGGTTTAGCCGCTAAAACTGCCTTAACTAACGCGACTAACGCCGCTAAAACAAAAAATTGGACAGAATCCTTAAAAGACGCCGAACAGGCTCAACTTAATTTTTCAGTGGCCTTAAGTGCTCTTGATTTCTCTCAAAAAAATCCCGGAATTTATAATTTAAAACCAATCGCCTCACAAATAAATGATTTAAAATATTTACTCAAAACAGGGGAAATATTGAGTCGCTCCTTAGTGAACGTTTTACCAATTGTTCAAAAATTAGACGATATTCGATCGGGCGCCAATAGTAATAATTTCGCCAATCTTTCTACTGATGATAAAAGCAGTTTTTTACGTTTAGTATATGAATCAGAACCAGAATTAAACGGCCTAAAAGCGAATATAACTTTAGCTTCTCTAAACTTAAATAAAATTCATAAAATTGGAATATTGTGGCCAATTTATTCGCAAATTAGTGATATCAAACAAGAACTTGATCAAGTTTCTTCTACTATCACTAAATTCTCACCACTGATTAAATTATTACCTGCCTTAGCCGGGGAGCCAAATGCCAGTAATTTTTTATTAATTTTACAAAATAATGATGAACTGCGTCCTACTGGAGGTTTTATTGGAGTTTATGGTATATTAAATATAAAAAATGGCACAATTATTTCCTTAAAAACTGATGACAGCTACCATCTTGACATGCCAGCTTCTTTAAAATCTGAATGGAATTTAGAACCACCGGCCATACTTAAAAAATATTTAAAAGTAAGTAAATGGTATTTACGTGATGCTAATTGGTCACCAGATTGGCCACAATCAGCGCAAAAAATTAATGAAATTTACCAAGGAGAAAGTCGGGCAATTGACCAAAAAGAAGAAAATTTTACCGGAATTATAGCAATTACTCCTGATTTAGTGGCTGATTTAATAAAATTAGTCGGACCGATTACTGTTCAGGGCACTACTTATGACTCAACTAATTTTCAACCACTTCTACAATATAACGTCGAAGTCGCCTATAAAGATCAAGATATTTCTTCTTGGGACAGAAAAAATATTATTAATGAATTAGTCGATAAATTAAAAACCGGCTTATTCAATCTTTCGTCCTCTAGCTGGAATGATTTAATAAATATTCTTGATGATAATGTCAGCAAAAAAAATATTCAAATATATTTCTTTAATCCTACTTGGGAAAAATTAGTTCAAGATTTGAATGCTGACGGGGAAGTGTTAAATACTAATCAAGACTTTTTAATGGTAGTTGATTCAAATTTAGGGGCTTTTAAAAGCGACGCGGTGCTTGATAAAAATATTAGTTATAATATTAAATATGATAAATCCCAGGGAATCACTTCTAACCTCAGTTTAAACTATCAACATAACGGTGATTTTAATTGGCGAACAACTCGCTATCAAAGTTATACTAGAATTTATGTTCCTTACGGAAGCGAATTAATATCTTCTAGTGAATCGGGAGAAAAAAAGATCGAGGTTTCAACTTTTAATGACCAAGAATTAAACAAAACTGTTTTTGCTTTTTATTGGGTTACTGAACCTGGTGCCAATCAAGAAATTATTTTAAAATATAAATTACCAGAAACAATTAAGGAATCAATTAACACTAACAACTACTATGAATTAGATTGGCAAAAACAAGCGGGAAGCCGAGCTAAAACACAAATTATTTTTAATTACTCCAATATAATTAAACAATTCAATCCAAAAACTGATCAGAATATAAAAATAGATTTAAAATAAAAAAAAGGGATAAAGTGTATTTACTTTATCCCTAAAATCTCATTATTTCATTCGATTTGGAAAACGGGAAGTCCATTTTCCATTTTTTCTGTCAGTCGCAATATTCCTCCTTGTTTAACTACGAGGAACATGATAACCGTTTGGTCGATTAAATCATTAGCTCCCTTGTACTGTAGGACCATGATTGAACTTACTTTTCTTTTCATGTTACATCGCGACCCGCCTTAAACGGGATTTTTTTAAGTTTATACTATAATTAATAAGTTTACAAAATTATAATATTTTTCCAAACTTAATTAATTGACAATATTCAATAAATATTATAAACTTTAAAGTTACAATATTAAATAGTACTTTAAAAATGCCCGTAAGGAGGGGGCCATAGTTATGAATAAAACATTTATTTTTTTAAGTTTTGCTGTTTTATTACTAAACGGCCTAACTGTTAGCAGCCAATCAAAAACTGCTAATCAGATTGAACCGCATAATCAGGAATATTTGATTAAGGCGGCTGCCTATTGGACGTCTCCGGTGATGGATGATAAAGATGCTAAGAGATTATCTCTTTATAAAATTATTATCGTTGACGGAGAAAATTTGGTAAATAATCCCGATAAGTTAATAATAATAAAAAAGCTTAACAGTAATGCGAAGCTTATTTGTTATTTTAACCCCATGGAATTATTTTATCCCATAGCTATAGACAGACCAACACAAAGTAGGATGACGAAAGACATATTGCAAAATTATCCCGAATGGTTGTTAAAAACTAGCAAGGATGAAAATGTAATATTTTTTCCAGGCATGATCATGCTGAATCTATCCACAAATTGTCCGCAAATTAACGGGGAAACTTGTGGAGAATATCTAGCTAGAAAAAATCTGGAAACTCTTAATGATTCAATTTGGGATGGATCATTTAATGATAATGGAGGTGGGATTATTGATTTTGTCAATAGTAATATTGACTCAAATAATGATCAGATAGCTGATAATCCGGACTCTCTTAACATGGCCTGGTCTAAGGGAATGCATCACTACCTTTCTTTGATTAAAAAAGGAATGCGTAAGAACACGTTGTTATTAGCTAACAAGGGCAGTTTAGATTTCTTAGAAATTTTAGACGGCCGAATGCTCGAAAGGTTTCCTAATAATTATCTGGGAGGAAAAAAAGATTTCGGTTGGCATCAATCTATGATTAATGCCCAAAAAACTGGTAATTACACCATTTTCGAGATTGATTCTAAGGATTTAATGTTCGGATTAGCTAGTGCTTTATTAACTGACAACGTTTACGTTGCCATTGGTCAAGATAATGCAACTTTTCACCCAGAATTAAATTTTGACTTAGGAAAACCTTTGTCGCCAGCTCAAAAGATTGGTTCGGTTTATGTTCGCTTTTATGAAAGAGGAAAAGTTGAAGTATTTCCTTCTCTAAGAAAGGGAATTATAACCTTAAACAATCATGAAGATTAAACAATATGCTGAAAAGCTATTTGTTTAATCTTCTTTTTTTTATAATAATAAGGTATTATTAAACTATATTATGTTAACATTTTTTACAATTGTTGCTGTTCTAATTCTGATATTTATATTTTCAGCTTGGCCTAAATTTGGTCTGTATCTGATTGCTTTCTGTTTACCGATAATCGGCTGGGATTTTTATTTTAAAGGCCTTACTCTACCTCTTGTCGACTTATTAGCCTTATTATTATTAATCGCTTTTTTAATCAGATTATTTTTCAAAATTATTTTTAAAAACCAAAAAAAAATATCAATCAAATGGCCGTTAGCTCTACCTTTTTTCATCTTCCTCTTAATCGCTCTTATATCTTCAGTATTTTCTAGTGATCCCTTTTATTCACTTTGGTATATTATTAGATGGCCACTATTTCTTTATTTTTCTTATATTTTTCTACCTTACAATATAATTAAAGATACCAAAACTCTTAAAAAAACTATTATTGCTACGGCTCTAGGCTCGTTTTTAGTTTTAATATTTGGACTTTTTTCTCTTTACGGCCAAAATTGGCAAGATAGTTTTTTTCAATTAAAATCAGTAAGTTTATTTGGCATATATTTATTCGGTGAAAACCATAATCTTATTGCTGAATATCTAAATGTCGGAGTTTTTCTAATTTTAGTTTTAAAATTTTTCGAAAAAAAATTACGCACTAAAAAAATATTAGATTTGTTTTTTGTGATTATGGCCTTTGGGTTAGTTTTAACATTTTCTCGAGCTGCTTGGATTGTCTTATTTATTCAATTAATAATATATATTTGGTATTATTTCCGATCTAAAAATCATAAACCAATAAATATAATCCTAACCTTTTTAGGAATACTAATATTACTTTCACCTCTTCTATGGAAAATGGAACAATATCAAGTAAAAAATGTTAGCTCAACAGAAAATCGTTGGTTATTAACTGAGATTGCCGTTCAAGCTTTCTATGATAAGCCATATCTTGGCTACGGCGACGGACAATTTATAAATTTAGTTGATAAAAATATTCGTTTTAAAGCTAAATACGGGGAAGCAATTGATTCACACGGAGTCCTTCAAAAAGTTTTAGCAGAAAATGGGATTTTTGGTTTGGCCGCCTGGTTATTTATTTTTGTTTATCTATTTAAGTTATTTTATAAATCATTAAGACTTTATCAAACTAGAAATCCTTGGCTATTGCCTTTGTTTTTATCGGCTGGTGGAGCCCTATTATTTCAAATTTTTAATACATCATACTATAAAGGGAAAGTTTGGTTGCCAATTACGCTCTGTTTAAGCGCCATCGGCCTATTGGAAGAATACTATGCAAAAAAATCAAAACAAACAAAAAACTAAAATTAAAATAATCTACATAACACCTACTCTCAGACAGGGTGGGGCAGAAAGATTTATTGTTGATCTAATTTTAAATTTAGATAAAAATAAATACCTGCCAACCTTAATTCTTTTTCAAGAGGCTGGCTTATGGATAAAAGAGCTTAAAGATGCTCATATTAATGTTATTGTTTTACGTAAAAGATTTAAAATAGATATTATTAATTTTTTAACCATCCTAAAAAATATTAAAAAAAACAGACCAGATATTGTTCATACTCAACTCGGCGGAGATATTTATGGCCGTTTAGCCGCTAAAATATTAAAAATACCTATAATAATTTCTACCGAACAAAATCTCAATCCCGATGAAAATATAATTAGAAATTTATTCAAGAGATTTACTAATAAATTTGCTTCTAAAATTATCGCTATAACTCTAGCTGTTAAAAATGATTTAATGAAGCGTTATAATGTCCCTGATAATAAAATAGAAATAATTTCTAATGGTGTTAATATTAATAAATTTTTTAAATTAAATAAAAATACTATTAAGAAAACAAAGGAGATAGTTATTGGAACTATTGGACGTTTAGTTCCACAAAAGGGTCACAACATATTAATTGAAGCACTAGCAAAAATAAATAATTTAAACTTTAAATGTTTTATTGCCGGAGACGGACCACTAAAAAATCAATTAAAAAATCAAATAAATAGTTTTGGCTTGCAGAATAAAATTAAATTAGTCGGCCTAATAGATGATGTGCCAAACTTCCTAAACTCTTTAGATGTTTTTGTTTTTCCTTCAATTTGGGAAGGACAGGGCATTGTCATAATGGAAGCAGCTTTAAAGGGTTTACCGATTATCGCTTCGGAGGTGGATGGAATAAAAGAACTATTAAACCAAGATACTGCTTATTTAGTAAAACCGGGTAGTCCCGAAGAATTGGCTTCTAAAATCTCTTATGTATTTAAAAATATCAACAGCGAAGAAATAAAAATAAAAACCATTAAATTAAAACAAGAGGCTATTGATAAATATTCAATTAAAAAAATTACGGAAAATTACGAAGAATTATATCAAAAAATATTACATTCTAAAAATTAAAATATCCTCACAATTAAATTATGAAAATATTACAAGTTAATCAATATTATTATCCCCGGGGCGGAGCTGATAAATACTTCTTAGATTTAAGCCGGACGCTTATTGATCTTGGACATGAGGTTGCAGTATTTTCCATGAAACACCCCAAGAACGAGGATAGTCGCTGGAGCAAATATTTTATTTCTCGAGTAAGTTTTAATAAACAAAGCTTAAAAGACATGATTAAAACTCCCGGACGAGTTTTATACAGCTTAGAAGCCAAAAGAAAATTTAAAAAACTATTAGAAGATTTTAAACCGGATATCATCCACTGCCATAATATATATAATCATATTTCGCCATCTATCCTTGATGTCGCTTATGCTAAAAAAATACCGGTCATTATGCATTTGCATGATTACAAATTAGTTTGTCCTAACCACATGCTTTTCGTTAAAGGAAGATATTGTGAAGAATGTCGGCCTAATAAATATTATAATTGTGTAAAAAATAAATGCATTAAAAATTCTTTAGCGGGGAGTGTTTTGGCCTGTCTAGAAATGTATCTGCACCACAATATTTTAAAAATCTATGAAAAAAAAGTTAAACTATTTATTGCTCCGAGCGAATTCATGAAAAATACAGTTATAAATTTTGGACAAGCTGAAAATCAGGTTAAAGTCGTTTATAATCCACACAATCTAATGAAGCAAAACCCTGATTTTAATGATAAAGATAAAACAATACCTAATAACTATATTTTATATTTCGGTCGTTTAAGTGAAGAAAAGGGCCTAATTAATCTAATTGAAGCATCCAGTCAAACGAAACAAACAGTACTTATTGCCGGCAGCGGACCAGAAGAGGAAAATTTAAAAAAACTAACAGAAAAGCTAAAAGCACCCGTTAAGTTTATTGGATTTAAATCATCCTCGGAATTAATAAACATTATAAAATCGTCTCAAGGAGTTGTTATTCCGTCTATCTGGGCGGAAAATATGCCCCTAAGTTTAATGGAATCTTTAAGTTTGAGTAAAATAGTTATCGCTTCCAGAATCGGCGGATTACCGGAAATTATCAAAGACAAGGAAAACGGTCTTTTATTTGAACCCGGTAATTCTGAAGACTTAGCCGCTAAAATTAATTATTTTAATAATTTGTCACTTAATAATAAAATGATTTTAGAAAAAAATGCTGAACAAACTTCTAAATTATTTTCAGTTGAAAAAAATTTGAATTCTATTATTGATATTTACAAAAATATAATAACGAAAATCTAAATATTAAAACACAAGCACAGAAATCTAATTATAAAAAAACACAAAAAAACCGTTAATAATAAATTACGGTTTTTTTATTTTAGTTCAACTAATTTTTAAATAAAAACTGGAAAATAATTTATTTAATTATATTAAAAGAAATACTATAAGATAATTTTGATCCTTCTCCGTCAACTTTAATATCAACAACCTGTCTAGCGTTTAAATTATTAGTAGGTACGACCAAGTCAGTTTCAAATCGACCACGATTAGTGGCTTGAATATAAGTTATTGTATTATCAAAATCGATTATTAATTTTTCATTAGGGAAGTATCCGCCGCCACTTAATTTAATGCTCGCACCTGAAGTCCCGGAATTATTTTCTAAATTAAGAAAAAGATTTTCCGTACTAGATTCAAGATCTTCTTCGGTAGCGACATAAGAATCAATTTTATTTAATTTATCATTTAAAACTAAAATTGTAGAACTATTAAAGATGACTATTTTATCACCATTTGCATAAACAGCTTTCAATCCCATAGCCCACCCTCGTGGACCAGCAATTCCGCCAGTAAAAGCATAGTCTGCTAAACTCATATCATTTTTATTGAGCTTAACAACACCCATGCCATTAGAAAAATAAACATAATCAGTAAAGTCTGAACCACTAATATCATAGCCGGGCTGATCAAGGTGCTTAAAACTAGCTAATAATTTACCATCCAAATTAAATTTTTTAGCATAATAATCATCAACCACGTAAAGATTTTTATTGATATCTTGATAAGCTTGGCGATTGCCAACGCTGTCCTTATAATTTAAAGCAATACTTTTTAATATAGTTCTGGTTGATTTATCAAAAACGTTTAAATAATTATCTTTAATATTGATAATTAAATTATTATCATACGCTCGAATATTGTATGGCGTTTTTGAATTAGTAATATTATAACTATCAATTACTTGTAAATCAGTGTTCCAGATTTTTACCCCTCGATCGCTAAGCGTTACTATTTTATCGCCAAATTTATCAATTCTATTATACCATTCCCAATAAGTATTTTGTTGATTAGTAATTAAAACTAATTTATTATCATTATTAATTTCGTACTTATATAAACTAAAACCAATAGTCGCATAAACATAAAGATGATTATTTTCAATTGATAATTTTGAACTAAAAAAATCATCATAACGATTATATGTCTGATTGTAAATTTTTGATTTATTAATTAATTTTAATTTATTGTTTTCCAATTTTAAAACCTCTAAATTTCCAGAATCAGTGGAACTTATATATAAGATATCATTAAAATTTATAGCATCTCCGGAATAATAAGATTTAATTTTACTTTGTCCGTTATGGGCAAAAAATAAAACTATCAACAAGGGAATAATAAATAATAGAAAATATTTTTTCATAGTATTTTTGCTAATATTAGAAAGCAATGAAGATCAAAAAGATATTCTACTTATACTACATGATTTAACCTAATTTGTCAACGATTTTATGGCTAGACAATACCCATAAGCACATAACTATGCTTTTCATGTCAATTGCGAAGGGCTGAATTCTGGTCCCAAGTGCAACATAGTTAAAACTACCAAATAGTAATAAAAAAACATATTGGTCGGTGTATAATAATTAAGTCACTAATTATATAACCAAAACCAATATGTCTTACACTCATTT
>Ga0210057_1001120_pt1 | contig 41631 bp, 43 predicted proteins | sample CryGeyCG2114_010_2_FD_183968 | JGI IMG/M metagenome (GOLD analysis project Ga0210057, IMG submission 183968) | Groundwater microbial communities from aquifer - Crystal Geyser CG10_big_fil_rev_8/21/14_0.10 (SPAdes) (version 2) | ecosystem: Environmental > Aquatic > Deep subsurface > Groundwater ... | reverse complement strand
TATCTATTTTTTGTTTAAACGATTCCAAAAGACCTACATCATCCCAAATCTGGTCAAAAGTATACTTTTCCACAATCAAATTCAAATCAGCCAGCAATCTTTCATACTGTTTTTGACGCTCTACGTCATCGAACTTATAACCGGACGCGGCAGCCACCATTTGTTGGATGTCTAATCTTTCTGTTGTCATAATTATTTACGTGATGTCAACATCACCTTTTATTTGGCCTTTTTCTTTCATCTTATTCAATTTATCAATCAAACTTTGCGGACAACCTTTGGCCCAAACATCTAATTGAATCACCAAGTTATCAGGGATATCTTTAATTTGGCTATTTTCAAGAATTAAATAACCACCAATACTCGTCAACCCGGCTGGCAACGCCTTTATCTGACTATTATAAAGGTTCAAATCTCCACCTATCGTCGTCAACCCGGCTGGAAGTTCTCGCACTTGGCTATCCTTGAGATACAAACGACCACCAATACTCGTCAACCCGGCTGGCAACACCTTTATCTGACTATTATAAAGATCCAAATCCCCACCAACTGTAGTTAGTCCAGCTGGCAGTTCTCGCACTTGACTATTATGAAGCCACAAATCTCCCTTAATCTCAATATGATCATCAAATATTTCAAAATTATCCGCTACATAACTTTCCGGATTTTCAATTCCAGCCTCTTCGGCCCACTCCACACATTTTTCTCTGTCCCAAACCGTTTCAATCTTCTCCGCCCGTATCAACGCCATAATCGCCTCCAACTTTTCCCGAAACTCTGCTAAAAGACTCACATTCTCCCAAATCTGGTCAAAAGTATTCTTCTCCACAATCAAATTCAAACCAGCCAGCAATTTTTCATACTGGACTTGCCGATCGGCATCTTCGAATTTGTGATTGGAATCCGTTGCGACGATTTGTTCTAGTTGTTGTTTTTTTTCGTCAGACATAAATTATAACTCTATAAATCGTCCTTCAGCTTTTTTGGTGGACGAATCATAAGAAGCGACAAATAGTTGACCATTACTTTGTTCATTTTTTTTTATTTCGCCACTGACTTGTAATAATAGATTGTGTTCTGAATCATAAAAAGAATTGCCATCCTTGAATACATATCCCTCCTTGGTTTGATAGATTCCAGTAAGCGCATTGTCAAAACCATAAGCAATCGCCAGAACATTTCCCTTGGCATCAATGACTTCCAAATCTGTATTGTCTTCAGAAAATGGTTCGACCGACGCAACAAAAATCAACCGGCCCTTGGAATCACGGCCAATTGCATGAACGTTTTTGTCGCCAAAATGACTGATTTCCTCACCCCGATTATCAAAATACTTGAGTGGTGGCGCTGTTCCCAAAAATGTCTCTGCACCGGATTCAAAGGAAAAATAATGTTTGGCTGTCAGCAAGACCTCTTTAGTTTGGGGGTCAATGAGTTGGATTCCAGTTTTCTGATGGGAAAAGGCCAAACAAAATTTTCCATTATTATACATCGTAAACCGAAACTTTTCTGGACCGAAATCAAATGGCACTGTCTTGCCAGTATTAAGATCAATAACATCAACCCCAATGTCGTCATCGTCTTTGTGTCCAATTAAAATATTTTTAACTCCTCTAACTTCACTAATACTTGCATAACGATCGAATTTTTTTTCTTTGTCGGTCAAGCATTCTATAGTATATAATCTTGTGGAGTTTTCCATGCCCAAGCCGAAACTTGAAGTTTTGACATAAAAATCATTTCCCGACTTGGTACAGTAAAATGCATAAAATCCAGAAATATCATTCGGGGCAACCATCATTCCCTCTTGGTCAAAAACACCTCGCTCACCGTTGTGATTTTGACCATAAACAAAAAGCTCGTTATTGTCCTCGATTATCGTTTCGGCATTTTTAAAATATGGAGAAACTATTTGATCTTTTAAATTGATAAAAAACTCACCATCATCCCGATCCTTCACTCGATAATATTTTCCGTGATAAAAAACTGCTGGGATACCGTCAAATACACTCAAACCCAAATCAAAAGGTTCAAAGAAATCTGATTTTTCATACCTTTCATTAATTAAATCAATAACTGTAAGTAAATCATTGAGAAAATCAATATCATCATCTAAATCTTCAAAAGAACGATCACCGATCTGAATATTTAACCGCTTGAGCATCAGCTGGCATTGCCTCTGTTTGTCCGGGTCGTCAAACTTAAAATCTTTGGCCATGGCCAGCATTTCTGCGACGTTTGGTTGTGATTTTTTGTCTGACATAATTGGAGTTAAAGTATTTTACCGTAGGCTTTGTTTGCGGCAACACTATTATAAGAAATGAATAATTGCCCTCCTTTTACAAATGCGTCAGTCACTATATAACCCGTAGCATTAAATAAATTATAGCCATGCTTATCTTTGAAAAAAGTGGTTTCTTTGAAAATAAACCCGGAAGTAGTTTGATAAAAATGACTGGGGGCAACTATATTGCTAGCTGTATCGATAACTTTTCCTTTGGCATTCACTATATCCACCTTTGCATCATTCTCATCAAAGCCAACAGCAAAAAGATCTTCACCATTCAAGCCCTTGCTAATGGCGTAAATGTGGTCGGCGGTCAACTCAGCGATTATCTTTCCACTAGCATCATACACTTGTTTGTGGTCTCCTTTTGGAATGACCAATAAACTTTCATCTTGACGATACACCGTCTCACTGGCTGTTGGCATTTGAGCCAAAACCTCTTTTGTGTCTATATCCACCAAGAGACTGTCAGATCCTTTTTTGTTAACAAAATAAATTGCGGCCCTTTTGGGATTAGAGACAAAGTGGGAGTACCTATAACCAGGGAGGGCAATGGTTTTTGTTTTGCCAGTTTTCAAGTCAATCACATAAACATTGTCGCGATCTCCAGTATTCCCGGCACGAAAGCAATGGTCTTGCCCAGAAATATTAAGCATAGAATCATAACTTTCTCCAATTTGCTCGCCAGTAGCGATATTTCTGAGTTCAAAACTCTTCTCATTCAAAGGTCTGGCCATAAACCCTGTGCCGGTTTTTTGCTGAAAAGCAAAATATTGGTCACCGACCTGGTGTAATTTATTCCGTCTATTCTTGTCTGGAGAAAAGTCCTCCTGCAGTAAAGTGCCATCAGCTGAATAGAGCCCGTTAGTAGAATCTTTCTTGCCATAAATAATCACCCCGCCGTCAATTTCCAAAACATCATGAATCAAACCAAAGCGTGGGCCGATTTCCTGTCCACGATAATCAACGAGCCACATTCTCGAGTCATCCTCCAACCGATAATATTTGCCACCTAGGAATGGATGATATTTCATAGCATCCAATTCATTGAAGTCTCGTTCAAAGCTTTCATACCCCCACATATCCTTGGTGGTCTCATGATCCTCATTAATTAAATCAATAACTGTAAGTAAATCGTTGAGAAAATCAATATCATCATCTAAATCTTCAAAAGAACGATCACCGATCTGAATATTCAACCGCTTGAGCATCAGCTGGCATTGCTGCTGCTTGTCCGGATCTTTAAATTTGAAAGCCTCAGACATGGTCATCACTTCATTAATGTTTGGTAGTTTCCTTGTATTTGACATAATTATATTTTGACAATATGACCAACCGCTTTTTGACTCGCCCGGTCATAGGAAAAAACAAAAACATGGTCGCGTTTGGCAATGATGTTTTCGACTTGGCCAGGTGCGAGGTATATTGGTTCATAATCTTGATTATAAAAAGTTTTCTTTTCTTCATCATAAAAAATATAACCTGATTCTGTGACAAAAACACGATCCGGAATAGCTCTAAAAGTATCACCTCTAAATATTTCTTCCCCATTTTTATCAATAATAACTGGGCCAGATGATGTTTCTTTGTCAACAGCGACAAAAATAGGCTGCCCCCGAAGAGTCCGCCCAATGGTCACGACAATAAGGTTGGGAAGCTCTGAAAAATTGTTGATTTTTTGACCATGACTGTCACGATAATTACTTTTACTCATTTCAATAAAATCCTCACCCGCGCCACGCATTATTCGTCCAACATCTGACTCCAAACTGGTGGTAATAACCTCACCAGTCTCATGGTCTATCAGTTTGGTCACTTCAATATCCTGAGTATCAGTCGCCTTGATGACAAAACCATCCGGTCCAGTCACAATAGCACTGAACCGAGCTCGACCGGCTTTGGCTGAAATTACTTTCCCGGTCTTGAGGTTGATTATCTCGATGTTATTATCAAATAAATTTACGCCGACACAAAAGTCATGTCCATCCACCAGCATCAGCCCTTGGTAAGAATCAAATTCCTTTTGCGGGTCATTGAGACAGAAAAGCTGTCTCCTGGTTATGGTATGTCTCCTCCCACCACTAACATGTTTTGTTATTTGATAAAAATCTTGCCCCACCTTAAAAATATTCATTGGGCCTGAATCTTTCAATGCTGTAGGGATGGGCAAAAGCTCGCGATCTTGATTGAAAATACCGCTATCTCCGTCAAAGTCTTTACCAATTATATAAAGTTCACCGTCAGACTCAAAAACATGATGGATTTTTTTAAAGTACGGAGTGACTGTATTTTTTTGTGAGTCCATAAGATACTCGCCCTCCTCTTCGTCATTCATACGATAATATTTGCCACCACAAAACTGCATCGGAGCTTCATTCTGATTGCCTAAATTAGAAAATTCCAAATTAAAATTTTCGTCACCATATTCAGGCTCGCGGCTGGCTTGTGCTTCGTTAATTAAATCAATAACTGTAAGTAAATCGTTGAGAAAATCAATATCATCATCTAAATCTTCAAAAGAACGATCACCGATCTGAATATTCAACCGCTTGAGCATCAGCTGGCATTGCTGCTGCTTGTCCGGATCTTCAAACTTAAAAGTATAGGCCAGAGCCAGCATGTCGTGGATGTTTGGTTGTGCTTTTTTATCAGACATATTTATTTGGTGACAATGTGGCCTTCGGCTATCTTATGTTTTGGATCATAGTAGATGACAAATAATTGACCGTTCGACAATTGACGGCCAACTAATTTTTTTTCGCTCATATCCAATATCAAGTTACGATGTTCATCTTGATATTTATCTTTTTTGGCTAAAATAAAACCATCATTCGTTTGGCAGAAATAATCCGGATAACTACGGTAGTTTGAAATATCACTCAAGATACTACCTCTTTGATCCACAATAAATACCTTTTGTTCAGTAGTCAAAGTTGTGACAACAAACAAGTATTCATCCCCAATTCCTGGGCCGATTCCTTTTACACTGTATTCATCTGACTCAAAAATCAACTCTCCGTTCAAATCAAAAATTCTGGTATGGGTATCATCAACCAACTTCAAAAAAACCTGCCCCGAGAAACCCAGGACCTCACCAATTTCCGCTTTGACTAACTTGGGATTATCAAGACTGACAATTTTCTCTCTTGCGGTTGGAGCCATCGTAGCCAGAAATATAATGACTGAATTTTCACGAATTTCATTATAGCGGAATCGGTAATCGAAGTCGGATAATTGTTTTCCATTATCGATCGGATCTGTTTCATGCAAATCGATGAGTTCAGCCTGGTCGTCTTGGTCATGAGCAACAAGGTAGCCCGGTTTTTCTGATAAACGCCAAATGTTTTTGTAATTTTTGCCTGCGAATGCTCCTGTAGTAATATTGATTAAACGCCGACTACCATTGATCAACCGAACCGTGATATAAAAATCATTATTAAAATAGCTGAGAGGTGATATTATTGTAAGGTCGGTATAATTATTCTTGTCCGAGAAAACCGGTTTGTCACCGCGAGAGAAAACACCTCGATCGGGGCCTTTTTCGGCGTAAAAATACACCCGGCCATTAACTTCAATCATATCATAAATCCGGTCAAAGTTAGAACTGATACGCTCACCTTTGTAATCAACAATAAACATACCATCGCCATTTTTGACGTGATAATATTTGCCATGACAATACGGTGTGACAGATTTGGGTTCGAACTCAGAAAAATTTATCTGAAACTCCTCGGTCCACCACGAGTCTCTATTTTGTTCATGCTCTTGGTTGATTAAATCGATCAACTCCAACAAAGCACCTAGAAAATTTACGTCTTCATCCAAATCTTCGAATGATCGATTGGTTATTTGTTTGTTCACTCGATCTAACATTAATTGATATTGCCTCTGTTTGTCCGGATCTTCAAACTTAAAACCTTTGGCCATGGTCAGCATGTCGTGGATGTTTGGTTGTGCTTTTTTGTCTGACATAATTTATTTGATTGTGACAAACTGTCCCTTGGCGACTTTATTTTTGTGGTCGTAGTATGAGACAAAAAGTTTGCCATTGCGAAAGGTTTGATATGAAATTGACCCACTGGGTACAGATAATAGCTCGTGGCCTTTTTCATCAGAATATACATTCCGGCCACCGAGAATAAAGCCTTTGGATGTGTGATAAAAAGAAGAAAGATAATTGATGTTTTTAAATACTTGTATTAAGTTGCCGACTGAGTCAAATACATTCATAGTTAAACTAGTTTCATTTTCACGAGTGGCAAATAAATATTGCCCATCTTGTCCTAGACACATACCAAGCACCACACAAGCTGGTAAACTGGCAACTTGTTCGCCAGATGAGTTGTATACTTGTGTTGTTGACACTGGTGAGCCAACACTAATCGGGACAAAATCACTACCGTCAAAACTAATGACATCGTCATCATAACCCTCGGCAAATGTCTGGCCGGTTTTGCCATTAACCAAGATGCTATGACCGTCTTCATAGTTTAAAAAGTCTAACGCTATGCTGTCGGGACCGGCAATGGCGCGATTAAAGTGATGATTATATCTTGTAAAATCTTGCTCGCCGACACCCAACTCTACCAAGGTGATACAACTTTCATCCTCTGTGTCCGGTATTGTACATACATACGCTGGGTTATTTGTAACCAGTTCAAGTCGACGCCCGCTAGCAAACAATGGCTGTCCGGTATTCAAATTGACAATATTGTGCCCACCACCAAGCCGCCGCACTGAAGCAAAAAATCGATCCCCGACCTTGGAAAAAAAACCACCACGACTGCCGTTAGATTCGTCTTTGAGAATTAGCGTTCCCTCTTTTGTATAGACGCCATAGGAGAGACCAATCCGAGAATATAGATACAATTGTCCATCTTCCTCCACCATATTTACAATATGGTCATAATATCCGGTTATTTTTTCTTTTTTATAATTGAGAATATAAGCGCCTTGCTCGTCAACAATACAATAATATTTGCCATGACAATACGGTGTGACAGATTTTGGTTCGAACTCAGAAAAATTTACCTGAAACTCCTCGGCCCACCACGAGTCTCTATTTTGTTCATGCTCTTGGTTGATTAAATCGATCAACTCCAACAAAGCACCTAGAAAATTTACGTCTTCATCCAAATCTTCAAATGATCGACCGCCTATCATCCCTTCAACCCTTATTAACATACGATCAAATGTTCGCTGTTTGTCCCGGTCTTCAAATTTAAAATCATTGGCCATGATCATGATTTCGCGAATATTTGATTGTGATTTTATGTTTGACATAAGTATTAGCCTATTTTCCCAGCTACTTTAAGTTTTTTTATTCTATTGGCGACTCTTCTCGAAAGTTTGTGTCCGGCTTTCAACGTACGAATCATTACATCGTCATATATCAGTGACAATTTTTCGCCATCTACCAACAACTCGCCATCAACAGTCAACTCTTTACCCAAGGTAGTGATTGGATTATCTTTGGCCGATACTTTGCCGACCACCGTCAAAGCTTGTAATTGATGGAATCTGTTGCCAGTTATATCAAGATCATTGGCCACAATCAATCCAGATGGTAAAGTGGTAAAATTGTTTTGAACTAAATTAACCTGTCCTCTAATTAGAGTAACGTGAGGAATAAAATCGCCATCATAAAGATCTCTTTTTGGCAGAATTATCTCTTTCTTGAAAATAATTTGATCCTCATCGAAGACTAAATACTTATCAATAAAATCCTCTCTCTCTTCATCTGTTTGCCAGGGGAAATGCTTTTCGTTCCAGGCCAAAATATCTTGCTTGACCTTTTCCGGACTAATTTCTTGCACTTCATTTACAAAACAAATCAACTCAAGCAATGCGGTTAAAAAGTTGATATCATCATTCAAATCATCGAATAATCTGCCAGCCATCATTGCTTCCAGCTTTATAATCATGCGAGAAAGTTTCTTTTGGTCGGCCTGTTCGTCAAACTTAAAATCGGAAATCTCTTTTATTGTTTTCTCGATGTTGAATGCTACTTCCGGCATATTAAATTTCGATTACTTTTGCAATTTTTTTGTCTGCTTCATACTGTTTGATCTGACGCTGTAAAGAAGGATCAGCCTCACCACCAATGAAAACCTTGACCTGACGATTGAACGGTTCCGGGAAGGAAACCAAACTACGACAATTTTCTATAGCCAATTTTTTTAATTCCATCATTCCGGCAGGGAGAGAATCAATGGCCGGGCACATGAACAAAGACAAAATTTCTAAATTTTTCAAACCAGAAGGGATAACAGTCAATAACGCTTGCCGGGATAAAGACAACACGCCATCACGGACAATAATGTCACCATGTTCAAACTCAAATGTTTCATCGACCCATGCGGCCACGTCATCAAGCTGTAGTTGGCTCTCGGCCCAAGCCAATATACTCGCCAAATTTTCAGCATCACTCTCTCCGGAAACTAATTCCACGATACGATCAAGAAGCGCTTGGAATTGTGCCATGTCATTGACACTGTCAAAAAACTCTTCTACCGACATATTGGAAACAATAGAGTTCAACTTGATCAAAAGCTGTTGATACTCTCTATCTTTATCTGGATCACCAAATTCAAAACCGGAAACTTGTTTTATGGCTTGTTTTAGATTAAATTTTTCTGTCATAAGAAATAATAATGAGCAATTTGACCTTTTTGATGAAGTTCAATTATTTGTTTTCTCAACGCCGGAGAACAGTCTTTATCTACATAAATGGTCTCTGATATCTGAACATCGTCTGGCAACCGCCCAATGCGTGTTCCTCGCACGTATAATTTTTCTAATTTTAATTTTGGTGGTAATTTTTTTATATTTGTACCAGTAATATTTAATATTCTAACATTCAACGTTGTTGGTAAAGTTTCGATCGGACAATTGGCAATGTCTAAATGATCACACTCAAACCCATCTGGCACGGTCATAACTTGTGATCCGGCCATAATAATTTTTTGAGCACCACTCAAGTGAGCTGGAACCGAAGTCATGTTGGTCTGATTGGCATAGAACTCTGATGGTTGTGTGTCATTTGGGATTGAACTTATCTTGGTATTAGAAATATCTAGTGAGTCCATAACAACCAAATCATCGGGTAGAATATCTAGATGAGAAAAAGCCACATCAAGTGAAACTAAGTTTAAACCAGAAGGTAAACTCTGAATAAATGTGCCGCGTGCATTGATGCGATTCGAGACTTTGGTGTCTAACGGGATTGAACGAACCTCACTGTTAGCAATATTGAGAGTAATCAAATCCAATCCAGCTGGTAGGGACTGGCAACTGGTAGATTGGTTGATATCTAGGGTGGAGGTAATTTTTATATCTGCGGGCCAAGTAGTAAAAGAAGTGTTGAGCCTCAATTGAAGAGAATCGATCACGATCCCATCTGGCAGGGTGGTGGCGGAATCACTATCATTTAATTCAAAATATCGGCAAACAATCTTCCCCTCTTCGAACTGGGCGTCTTCCAAATGATTTTCAATGTCCTCTTTGCCGTAATTATTGGCCTTGAGCCAATCAAAATATCTCTTTTTGGCCAGGGCATTGTCAATTTCAGGTCTGGAATAAATATCTAAAACCTCGTTGAGAAGATCACTAAACCGAGCCAAAAATACGACATCATCATTGAGGTCATCAAACTCACGATCGCCAATCAACCGATCAATCTCAGTCATGACTGCGTCCAATTCAAAACTAAGCCCATCGGAGATATCAAGCTCGGAGACACTTTGTTTTATATTGTTAACAACTTCAAACATTTGCGTTTTTTGAAAAATTAAACATATTGAACGTCGGCGATCTGCTCGTTTTTGACCATTTGCTCAATTTGTTGACGCACGTGATCACTGATTGTCTCTGAAATTATTAACGTGCCAGAAACAAATAAATCCATGAGCAAATTCTTTAATGGGTTGTCACGACAATCCAACGCCCAAACATCCAGCTCGTTAGGTAACGCATCTAATTCATTACCACTACAATCAAGCTTCTTTACTACCTTGGTGAATGGCGGTAATTCTTTCAGTTTATTGTTTTTACAACTGAGGTGAGTCACCTCCTTGATGCCCAATGGAAGGGTTTGCAAGTTATTATTATCACAAATCAATTTTCGCTCGACAACCAACCCCGGAGGTAACGCCTCAAGACCGCAATTGTTACACCGCAAATCCGAAACACGCCCTAGCGCTTCGGGCAAAGATTTGAGATTAGGGTTGTTATTTATATCTAGAATACCGAGGACAGTAAACAAATTAGGAGGAAGAGAGGATAAATCTAAGCTATCGAGAGGAAAACCACCAATAAACACAATATTACCATCTTTATCAAAAGAAATGCTCCTTCGGATAAAATCATCAATATTATCTTCCTCGGTCAGATGTATTTCAAGCAACCATTTTCTAATTTTGTCTAAATCCCATGATTGATCTGTCTGTTCAGTATTTTTTTGTTCATTGGCGGCATCGACAGCCTGATTCAAAAATTCGGTTAAAAAAGACATAAATTCCGTATTCTCCGTCAACTGATCAAACGTTTGACCGACCATCATTGATTCCAGGCGTTTCAGTTGAAGATCAAAATGCCGTTATTTGTCTGCATCATTAAATTTAAAACTCGAAGCCATATGCAGGACTTCGGAAAAATTAATTTGGCTGGAATGTTTCATAAATATTTAAAACTAAACAATTAAAGTTGCGGTGAACAAAGCAGCTTTAATTCTGTTTATATAAAAATGTTAGGCAGCTTCAGTATCTGTCTTGGTGTCGGTAGCGAGAGCGGTATCTGTAGGGGGGTATACTGTCACATACTTATCAGCGAATTGCCCGATAAAACCACTGAGCTGGCCGCTAGCTTCTAGTCGTTTATCTGGCGGAATCTCCTCAAACCGACTCACCGATTTAGCCAATGCCTTCCGAACACGATCAAGTTCAAGCTGTTCCATGGGAGAACGATGTTTCTTGGGGGCTTCAACCGGCGCAACTTCCGGTTTGTCTTTTGGTAAACGAATCTCTTTCCTAACAGGTACTTTACCAAATAATTTTTCGATTACCTGTAGCGATGACATGAAAGCATTTGCCGGCCGGCCATCTTCCACGATAGCCTTGACATCCTTTCGTCCGGTCAAACTGTCAACACCATACATTTTGCGAACAATATTGTAGCCAACAATACTCTTGTGACTATCAGCGTTTCTGGAATCAGGCCACCCTTTATCAGTGGGGAAAAACTGGCCTTGAATCTGCAGTAATTGGTAAAGATAAAGCATTTCTTCTGGTCGAGCTTTGGATCTGGCGACATAATGCATGAAGACATAATCATCCAGACTACGTCGGAACCCCTCCTCTTTCCATTCTTGAATAATTGGAATCAAATGGCGTAAAGATAAAACATTTTCCTGTAGTAGCTCTTCGGGGTTGGTTTCAGTATTAGCACCGATCATTTTGTAGACACTCATATCACCACTCATCATACCGCTGTTGACATCCTGGATCAGGCGAGCAACGACTGTTAATTTCATAATTTGATCAGCTGAGCCTTCTGGCAGCTCCAATCCGCCATAGCGATTAATCAATCGAACAATCATCATCTGATAGAGTTCATTGCCTTGTCTGGCCTGGTTTTGAGCCTCCAATTGCTCGGGGGACATATCGGGAGTAGAAACCATGGAGCCGAAATCTCGACCATTGGGTAGATAGTCATAACTAACTAAACCAAAACGAGACAAGAAAGCAGGATCTAACTTTTGACGGCCAACAAAGAAATCGGTATCATCCGGACGCCAGTTCCCGGTACCGATTACAACAAAGCCTTCTTTGACTTTGAATGGAGGCAACTCATCGACTATTGGAGTGACTGTATCCCCTGGTCTGAGAGTCAAATAATCATTAAGAGCAACCAAAACATGGTGAGGAATAGCATTCATTTCGTCAATAATCAGAGGACGACCATCGGCCATAGCCCGATAAAGTTTGCCCAAGTAACCTCGAGTCTCGACCGGTTTATCGAGATATGTATCAATAAAATAATCATAGTTTTCAACTCGCTCTGCCAACTCTTTTGCATTCAAATCTTTGTGCTTTTCTCTAAATGCGGCCATCCTGCTATTTTTCCAAGCTTCAGCCTCTTCCGGGTTCATCTCTTCAACCTTTTCAACTTTGATACCACCAAAGAAGGTGTCTGTTTCCAACCCTTTGTGACCGGAAACTATGATCGGCTCTCTTTGTTCTTCAAGGGCTACTTCCCATCTATCATAACTTTCTTTGTCGACTTTTGGTTCGGGATTATTTTCTAACCACTCTTTGAATTTAGCCTTAAAAACAGCCTGCGCCAAATCAATATATCCATTGTTAACTGGAGGAGTCACCTTGTCTGAATTGACAAACGGATTATTGCGCCAAGCTGACTCTGAAATTTCAACTGTTCCATCATCATTAAATCTTATGTTCTCGTCTACATAATCCTCTGGAGATCTATGCTTGAATGCTTGAAGCATCTTAATTAACTTTGTTCTTGAATTTGTATTTTCTTTTGCCGCATGTTCAAGGTTTTTAATTGCCACCTGCCAATCCTGTTTCCATGCTTCACGAGCCTGTTTTACTTCAACTGATGGATCGTGGTGATCAATCAACCAACGATCAACATGCGGTTGGCTCAAGACCTTGCGACATAGATGCTTGGCGACTTCTGATTTACCACTACCGAGCTCACCATGAATGAAGGCCGGTCGTCCCTCTTGGACAATACTCAAAATTTCAGTCATCTTTTCCTGAACATATGGGGTTTCAACGATTTTACCCCGATCATCAAACGCTTGCTTCATGGTCATCATCTTTTCATAGGCGGTCAAAACATAGGCTTCGGGATTTGCAAGCAAATAGTCTGTGAGTTCCTGTCGTTTAATTTTATACTCCGCCTGATAAGCGCCGACCAATGCGGGTAACTGACCGGCAGCATAATAAATTTTGAATTCAATTTCATTTAAGTCACGATCAAATTTTTGTAAGTTCTTTTCAGCCGCCACCACTTCTTCAAAACGATACTTCATCATATCTCTGACTTCCGTGGCGTAAGATGGTGAATTCCCATCTGTAGTTTTCTCAGATGAACCATGCAACCGGGTTTGCTCACGTTTTTCCTTTAGTTTTTTTAACTGATCAATCATTGTTGTTTCAACGGCTCGACTTTGTAATTCAATCAAGAGTTCTAAGCCATTATCATTATTCGATTTATGCCCTGGTCGGCGAAATGAACGTGGAGCCCTAACCTTGCCTTCGGCCAAGCGTTTTTTGAGACTCTGCTTAACTTCTGTCAGAATCTTTGGCCGATCAATAAACTGGGTCCAGTCATCAGGCTCAGTTTCCTCAAGGCGTTGGAGGGTTAAATTTCGTTTGAATGTCTTGGAACCAACAACCTCGGAACTAGATGTCAAGTAACTACGGATATTGTGCCAATCGGAAAAGAATTTTTCCCGCTCGGAAAATAATTTTTCACTCTCTTCGAGATTGGTCTCTGATGCCAACCACTGTTCAGGGTCGCTAGCTTCCAGAACTGCCATATCAGTATAATCTTTTTCAAAGCCGCTGGTGGCTTTTTGACGAGCCGCCTCAAGAGTCCGAGCGGCTCGTTTTTTACCTTTTTCAAGATGTTTTTCGTCTGCCATATAATTTTTTTTTTAGTAATATGTGATTGAGAATAATTAATGTTGGATAATAGTGGTTGGAAGCGGGAAGGAAGAGTTAGGAGTGTTTAGCTTTTAGCTTATAGCTTGGACCTTGTAGTAGAGGTCAGTCGACTTCGCAGGTAAAATCGACGCTGGTAATAATCGCTTCCAGCAGTCTTTCCATCACACCATAAAGCTCTTCAATATCAAAAATACGTTCACCTTGAGCGCCCCAAATACGATCAAAAATTTTCATGTCGTCTGTAGAATCGAATTTCTCCAGATCTGGCTTGTCGACAATTTGCAACCCACGACTGACGACGCCCTTTTTTTCAATCACAGCTAGATTGTCTCTGGTGGCTTGCTCCGAATCACTCCCACCATCGGTAATACCGACAGCAATATCTATCAGTTCGCCACTCTTGATCCGTTTTTCATCGTCGGGAGAAATTGTATCAATCACAATATCCCAAGCCGGAGAATCATAAGTAGCACCATCCTTGGCGTCAATCGCTGAAAAAGCTTTGATCCTAGCCACTCGCTCTTGCTCTTTGTCAATTTTTTTTGTCTTGGTAGCACGAAGCGGTTTGACTTGGCGACTGCGATCCTCATTCCCATATAAAATAACCTGGCTGTTGACACTGAGTGGCGGTTGTTTGAAGCTGTGAATCTTGAACAGACGTTCAACTTTATCTTCAAAAGTGGCAAAAGACTCCATAAAGGCGACGACAATCGCTTTTAAGGCGTTGATATTTGGACCGCCCATGGAGCCGGAATTATCCAAAACAAACCTAAAACGAAATTCGTCTGGTTTGAATTTTAATTTTTCGATAAACTGACGACGCTCGTGAACCGGTAAATTATCAAATGGAATAAATAATAATGTCTCTTTTCTGGCCATGAGAGCGCCATATTTATTGACAAATTTCTGAGTGTCAAACCGTCCACTGGTATAGTAACGCTCCCAGGCCATCTCAATTTGTTTTTGCAATTTGACAATAACTTTTTCAAATAAAGCAGCCAATCGTTCCTTTTGACCTTCAACCTGCTCAGTCAATTGACGATATTCCCGCATCGCTTTCAGTGGGATATCATGCTTTTGAGCAAAACTTTTGTCAGCGTCACGAGTGGCCTTTTGAGCTCGCTCCCCTGGCGTCAATTGATCAGCTTGTTTCTTTCTATATTTTTCCAAAACATCTTTCTTTTTTTGTTCTTCACGATGTTTGAGAAAATCCTCAATGGTTTGTTCATCGATCGGATTGGTTGGGGTTGATGGATTTTTGTCACCCCAAGGATCGTTGGATTTTTTGCCACCTTTTCCCTCTTTGGGCTCTCCCTTGCCGGGTTCACCATCACCTTCCTTTGGATCAGCATCACTCGGGTCACCTTCTCCCGGCTCGGCATCACTAGGATCCCCTTCACCCGGCTCGCCATCACCTTTATCAAAATCTTCTGGTTTTTCTGGTGGTGGCATATCTTCGAAATCTTGAATTAAAAACTCAAGAAATTTTGGTTCAATCACCGATTGGTAATAATGATAGCGTTTTGAAGCCTTATTTTGTTCTTTGCCGTCAACAATCTGAGGCGTGGTTAGCGTTTCTACTAACTGCTCAATAGTAACATCACCAATCACCGGGGTGGTGATAGCCTGTTCAACTTCATTACTGATAATTATATTTTGATCGGGCACCATGCGGCGACGCAGCAAATAATATGGCAACTGTTTGGATCGGGGTAAATCGATAATATTGTAGGGCTTGCCCGGTTCAGGTACCTCACCTCTTTTGTCTCGGTTCGTGGGAAACAAATGATCGCGATACATCACTTTGACCGGCGCACTCTGATACGGAGTACCTTTATCATCGGTGCCCTCGATCAAGTATTGAGGCAGTTTGCGACCAACTCGCTTGTTGACGTAAATATCATCAAGGCAGTTGTATAAGGTATGTATTTGTTTGTAAATATAAAAATCTAAACCTGACATTTTTTCACCATCTGGCTTTTCGGGGTTGACTGGCTCTACCTTGTCCATCCAAGCGGGCAGCTTGTCAGTCTTTTTTTCAAGGATGGCTCTGGCTTTGGGGGCAATATTTCGGGCGACTTCGCGCATACGTTTGAAATTGATTAACAAACCCTCCGGATCGTCCTGCAAGTCCCAAAAATGACCAAGCTCATGACCCCAGCCCCACAAGAGCTGTTCATCGGTCACTCCGTCTTCTTTCATTTCCCAAAAATCCAATCCTAGATTGACTTTACCGGCGGCAAAATCAATATAAAAACCACCATCAGATCCGACCTGGAAGTCCAGACTGGTGTCGCCTGCCAGTGTACTAAAAACGGCGCGATTGGTTCTGAGCAACTTGTCAGCATCGCGGCGATATAGTATCTCTCTGATGTCTTTTTTGGATGGCTTTTTCAGAACGATTGGCTCCCCGGTTTCAGGAACTGGTTCTGTTGTTTTATAACCGATTGTTTCAATTGGCATATTTGACTATATTATAGCAAAATTGCCCCAATAATAAAATCAAGACTGTGGAACAATATTGCCTTTGATGTTCCCGTTTTTTTCATTTGTTCAAGTTTTTGATAGAGCTTGGCTGACACACCTTCGCCCACAAACAAATCCCCGTGAATTATGCTGTTTGGGTCAGTGGTCTGTGTTTTTGAACTTATAATTTGAAGCGATCTCAATTTGTTCTAATTGACTAGATGTATTGTAAGTCACCTATTTGGTTATTTTTCTTGAACGCATCAGCCTGGGACCGAACAAGATCACTGCAACCTTTATCAAGGAAAAGTGTATCCCTGACTATTAATTGCTCAGGCAAAGATTCAAGGAATTCACATCCGACCAAGTCAAGATTACTAATAAATGAGAGCCTTGGGGGGATATAGAATTTTGCGGAATGGCGTAAAATTAGACTTCTCTTCGCAATAATATCCCCCTCTTCGGTATTGGTAAACATATAACCTACCCAACTGACAACTGATTCATGCCCGACCTGATTAATGGCCCAAGCAAAATTCGATCAAAATCCCAGTGGTTATTTTGGTTTTTATTTTCAATTTCAAGCATAATTTCCTCATTACTCCACGCTTTTATTTTACTTAATAATTCGATCACCGATGTGATGAACTTAATATCATAATTTAATGCTTCAAATGATTTGTAACTTGTATCTACTTTTTTGAGCAACCCTAAAAATTGGCGCTGATGGTCAGCGTCTTTGAGCTCATAGTCTTTCTGGATGCCAAATTGTTCTAGGTTAATTTTCATAGTTTAGTGTTGGTTTCTCATGATAATAGCACCGATTTTTCCTGTTTTTTGCATGTAATCTAACTGATCAGTTATTTTTTGTGGCACATTAGAATAAATATAAACAATACCCTTTACTGTACTGTCATCATTAAAAAATTTAACATCAGGAAGGTTATTGAGGTGCAAATCCCCATCCACATTAATCTGTCCAATGAATTTTAGTTTGGGGCAATTACTAATTACAATTGCTCTTTTCACAGACATTCCGGAAGGAATTTTACTTAATTGTGCACAGTCTTCAAGAAAAATATCTATGACATGTAAATTGGGAGGTAAAGTGGTTATTGGAGTCCGTTTTAAGTCAAACCTATCTCCCAAATAAATAATATTGCTGCCATCATTATCAAAATTACGTAGTGTATAGTCATAAGCACCCAGACGACCAAGATCGGATTCAACCCATTGTTGTAACTTATTATAATCCCAGATCTCACGACCACTATCTTCTTCTTGTTTTATTGTAACCTCTTCATCAATCCACGCTTTTATGTTGTCTAATAATTCAATGACTAATTTCATAAATTCAATATCATCATTCAACTCTTCGAATGAACGGTCGGCGGCGAATATTTCAACTTTTCTGAGTAGCTCTAAATACTGGCGCTGATGGTCTGGGTCGGCGAGTTTGAAATCTTTTTCGATGTTGAATTGTTCGAAGATGTTAGGTGTCATAAAATCAAACCAGTTTTTTGATTAAAGTATCCAGTTTTTTTAATAGTTCCGAATTGCCGGATTTCTTGTACTGTTTCAGATTTTGAGTGTAAGCATCAACATGAGTCAAAAAATTGTTCACGATTTTGGCGGTCAATTTTTCATGGTGTTCCCCGATCTTGAGCCGATCAATATAAATGGCATTGATAATCTGTTCAAATTGTTTGCTTACAGGTATAGCCAAGTATGGTTTGCCGAAATAAAGGGCTTCACTGATGACAGTAAACCCGGCATTAGCGATGATCGCCCTGGAACTGCGAAGATCTTCGATAAAGCCTTCGCGAGAGAATTTTTTCATGGTGATATTCTTGATTTTTTTGTTTTTGTTTAAGCCATAAACAATAAATTCTGCGTCCACATCAGTCAAAACATCCAAAATGTTGGTAAACTCTGATGTGACGTAAACTGTGATGTGATTGCCTTTTTTGGGTTTTAATTTTAGGACATCATCTTGTAATAATGGCGGGAATAAAAATGATTTTTTGTCTTTGACTTTTTCATTGGCAATGGTCGTGATCAAATAAGCATCGGCATTGGGAGTCATGGCCTTGGTCACCATTTTGACGGTCAAATAGTCCTTGTAGAATTTTTGAGGGAAATGAATATCACTATTGGTAATAAAATGGTGATTGCCGATAGAAATTAACGGCCGTTTATTGATGTGAGCCAACAATGATGACATTGGTTCATAGTCAGAGATAATTATTTCCGGCTCAAAGTCATGTACCAGTTTTGACATTTGCTTGAAACTCTTGACGACACCAGGAAATTTTTTGGCGTCTTCGACAATGGTGGCGAGATAATCCAATTGGTTATCTTTATAAACCAAATTCAAACCAGATATCTCATGACAAGAAAAGTATTTTTTGAGATAAGGGAAAGCTTGGCCATAAGTAATGACTTCAACTTGGTGTCCAACTCGCTTGAGGTGATCAAGAACAACTTTTGAACGCATGGCGTGGCCAAATCCTTGACCGGCAACACCGTATAAAATTCGGGACATATCATTTTTAGAATTAGGAGTAAAGTTGAAGAAAAATAGACCTTAATGGATACTGAATAGTAAATAGATGCGGGAGAAAAGAACTAAACTCCGAAATCGGTTCTTTTTTGTTCAATATCACGTCGCTTTTGATCCAAATGGTCAAGGACTGAGTCAAAACCAGCCCAAATAGCGCCAATAGAGTTACGAACGACCATTGCCAATTGGTCGGGCAATGATAGGACATAGTCGTTAACCGAAGCTTCATGTAATAAAATAGCGTTTTCTGTTTCCGTTTGCACTTCTTTGGCTTGTTTCTCAGAATTTATTTTAACGACAGAAAATAGTTCCTGTGACTTGATGATTTCTTTTTCATACTTTTTTAATAATGCATCGGTTTTGTCAGTTACCCCTTTTTCATAGAGAGCTCGAAGTTCACTCAATCGCTCCTCTGCGATTTCAATTTTGTATTCCGCCTTTTTTATTTTACCAAAAGTGAACAAATAACGCACTTCTTCGCCCAATAAATCAAGCCAGTAAATACCAGAGTCCGGTAAAATGCCCGGCTGAACAAAAAATTTTTGCTGCTGGGCGACTGCTGGCTGTGCGGTCAGTAGTAAAAGTATAAAAACAATTATTACTGTTTTTTCCATATAATAACCATTAATTTACTCAAAATATGGTTTGGCTGAATTCCAAAGTGAATCATCATCAACTTCGGTTTTCATCCAGTACCACCACTCAACGCCCCATAGATATATTTCCGATGCTCCAGTGCGTTTGGCATAATCCAGATTTGATTCAATTTTCTCTGGTGACATTAATTGCTTCATTTTTTCATAATCAAGTTGCAAGGTATAACCATCGGGAACCCAAGGTTCTGCTTGGAGCTCAGCCACAATCACATCTCGTTGCTTCAAACCGACTAAACGGCCTTTGAAATAATAATAAGCTGGAGGATAAACATGTTTGAAATAGCCAATATATTTGTTGTAAACCTCACGATACAGAGTATGACCGAATTTGTCACCCAGCTGACCAGTCTTGATCCAGGTACTGAGTTCCCCACTGTCGGTAATCAAAACGGGGCGAGAGTCTAAACTTTTAACCAAAGAAATTTCTTCTTTTAGAAAATTAAGTGATATTGGTTCACATTCTCCAAAAGAATCGAGAAACGGTTCGTTTTCAACTTGCCACATTTTGAGAGCTGTTTTGTCTTTGTATTTATTAACCACATCTTTTATCATTAGTAGTTGTTCCTGGCGAACTTTTTCCGGTGCAAGTTCTTTGATCCATTCTGGGTCATGACACTCTGGCCAACGTGGCGTCCGACGACCAATCGCGAGAATCACGTCAACGTTTCGTTCATAAGCTCGATCCAACATCCAAGTAATATCCCAAAAGTAATATTCATTGAATTTTGGTTCAATCTCATCCCACTGAGCCACAATCCGAATATTTTTAACCTGCAAATCGTCGATGGTGGCTAAATATGCTTCCTGCCAATCCAATCCCAGGTATTCGGCATATGATTTGGAAAATGTGACACCAACTTTTTGTTCGTTGTCCAGACTAAAGTCACGCAAAAATAACATTATTATAAAAGAAGCAAAAAGGATGACAAAAATGATCAGTAAAACCAGTACGCTGGATTTGAATTTGAGTTTCATATTTTTATATAATGGATAAAACCCTTAAATGTTTATGGTAGTATCACGACAGAATCACAGAATCAATCTGGCGATTTTGGCGAAGATCAAAGGCTTGATCAAAAAGATGGGCCGTGGACTGATCCAACATTAACTGACCGCCAATAAGAATATCATCTGGAAGCTCTTCAATTTCAGAACAACCGCGCAAATTAAGGTCTCCGGTCAGAGATAGACCTTTGGGTAGTCTTTTTAAATATCGGGAGTTGCCAATATCAAGCGAGCCTCGAATAATGAAATACGGCGGAATATCTGGAGTTAACGGTACCAATTCTCGCAGTGTAAGATTGCTATCCAGTTCTATTTCACCATCATCAGCAATCTTAATATGATCATCAACCCAGACTTCCGCCTCCTGTCTATTCCTGATCATACCCAGATTAGGATAAAAAAAGTCGATAATCTGATCCTTATTCCAGGCGCCTTCAAGTCTATCGGTGCTATCACGCTCAATCATGCCCGGTTCAGACTTTATAAAATCAACAGTTGTCTCGAGAAAATGTTGCAATAACACCAAAAACTCAATATCATCATTCAACTCTTCGAATGTCCGATCTTTGGCGGCTATTTCAGCTTTTCTGAGTAGCTCTAAATACTGGCGCTGGCGGTCAGTGTCTTTGAATTTGAAATCTTCTTTAATGTTGAATTGTTCGAGGATGTTAGCTGTCATATAATTTATGTTTCGTAAACGTCTCCTCCGATCAAACCTTTTTCTTTTAATAGTCGCACCTGATCAATTAATTCCGACTGACATCTACGGACATATACATCCCTCCGGACATAAGTATTACTGGGCAATTCTATTAATACTGTTGAGCCATCTAAATGAAAATCACCATCAACAATTAATTTACCAATTATTTTTTTTAATTTTGAACAATTTGTGCACCAAAAATCTCCTACAACCTTATATAATCCGGATATTTCAGTTAGTTCTAGACAAGAATCAATAACCAAGGCATGGTTTGCATGAAAGTCACAGTTCAAAGAAACTAAAGACGGACAATCCTGTATTTTGACAAAGTTGGAAGCATCAACATAATGAGAAAATTGCTTAAAATTTTTGCATTCTTGAAGAAGCAGGTGATTTACCTGCAACTTGGGCGGGAGTTGTTCCAACAAATCATTATTTAATTGATTTAAATTACTAGCACTGCAAACAACGACTCCATCAGGTGAAAGCCTGAAAAACGTTTTGAACCAAGAACGTGGAGACAAGTCACTCACATCTAGCTGCTCGACAGCCCAATCTTCAAGCGTTTGATAATCCCATGAATATTTTTGTTTTTCTAATTGGATTTCTTCATCAATCCAGGCTCTTGTTTGGTCCAAAAGCGTAGTAATCAAAATTAGAAAATTAATATCATCATTCAACTCTTCGAATGTACGATCAGCGGCGGATATTTCAGCTTTTCTGAGTAGTTCTGAATACTGGCGCTGATGGTCGGCGTTTTTGAATTTGAAATCTTTTTTGATGTTGAATTGTTCGAGGATGTTAGCTGTCATATTGTACGTCACCTATTTTCCCCAGTTTTTTCAACTCTTCAACTCGGTCTTTCAACTGTTGAGTCACTGGCCCTTTTATAATTAGAGTGCCTTTTATATTAACATTGATTGAAGAGATATCTGTTAATTTGGGGCAATTTTCAATTTTAAAGTCTTTATACACATATAGACTGGCTGTAATTCTTTCTAACTGGGGACAATTGATTAACTGGATATCCCCCTTGATGTGTAATTCTCCAGCAATATACCCCAAAGCACCACAGCTATGCACGATCATATCTCTACCACTGATAAGCTTGGAATTAATCCTCCGCAGTGACGGTAAGCTTTCCAAAACGCAGTCATCTTTTATCTTCAAAAATGAGGATAGTGTTTCAAAATTTTTACATCCCCTGATTTTAACTATTCCCAGTGGACTAAACTGAGGAGGTAACATCCTCAACTCAGGAGCATCAAACTTGATAAAATTGTTGCGTCCAATAATCTTATCGGAGATAAAGTAAAAATTGACACGAAGAACACGTTCCGCTTCATCAGGTCGCACCTCCAACTCATCAATAATCCATTGAAGCAATCGATCATGATTCCAGTTTTGTTCCGATTCATATAACGAAACTATCAACAACAAGAACTCACTCATCAATGTCAAAAAATTTACGTCATCATTCAACTGTTCGAAAGTCCGACCCTTGGCTGTCACTTCAAGCTTTCTGTACATATCTAAATACTGCTTGCGATGATCCGGGTCTTGGAATTCATAGTTTCCAATTTTAAATTGTTCGAGGATGTTAGCTGTCATATCTTACCCTCTTTACTTGCTTAAATTCAACCAAAGTATCAGCTTCGTCTTTTACAGTTTCACTAACATTATCATCAAGATATAGAGTCTCGCCCACAATGAGATCGTGGGGTAAAGACTCGAGGCCAGTACAACCAACAAAATTCACATCTCTGGGGAATGACATCCCAAAAGGAATACTTTTTAGCTTGGGACAATTTTTCATATAAAAATCTCCACGAATTCTCATGTTTGACGGGATATGTTCCACCAATTGGCAGTCACTAAAATTTGCATATCTTTCAACAGTTAAATTTTCTGGTATGGCCGTTAGGTTCTTACAGCCATAATGCATAAGCCGTCCATTGACTGTAAGATTGGGCGCTAGTGTCTCTATGCTGTGGACACCACTAAAATCAAAATCTCCGGAACGTTCAATGTGATCATCGTAAATATCAAATCTATCGGTCAACCATAACTCTGGAGACGGGTGTAACACTTGTGTCTTGGCCAACTCGAGTAATTGGTCATAACTCCATGCATTTGAATTTCTCTCTGAACTGTCTTCCGTCTTGAGAAAAGAAGTTACAGTATCTAAAAACTCAGTCACTAATTCTAAAAATCCGACGTCATCATTCAACGCTTCAAAAGCCCTAGCCTTGACTGACCGTTCAACTTTTCTGAGCAGTTCTGAATACTGGCGCTGATGATCGGCGTTGTTGAATTTGAAATCTTTTTTGATGTTGAATTGTTCGAAGATGTCAGACATATTTGATTGGTAACTGTTGACTTGAATTGAAATTAGTTCCCTAGCCAGCAAGTGTCAGCAGGACAATACCACCGGCAATGAGAAAGATGGCGAATATTTTTTCAATCAATACCCAGCCGCGGATTTTTTCTTTGATAATTTTTGGCAGGAATATGTTGCCGAGAATAACTATTATGATTAAAAAGGCGTATTGAACTCCTTGCAAAGCATTAACCAGACTGACACTGGCGAGTGAAATACCCCAATTGAGCAAGAGAAAAGCGGCGGCAGCTAAAGTCATTACGCCGATAAATGATATTTTTATTTTGGCTGAAGTTTTTTTGACAATTCTCATGGTGGCTTCTCTGGCTTTGGGATCAAGCAACAACACTAAAGCGCCAATAAAAGATCCGACTCTCATCCAAACAAAGGCGCTGACAAAATCATGGGTTTCATAGGCGAATTTGGTCAGGAAATAAGAAATCGCAAAGGTAAATCCAGACAATACAGTCACACTAAAGGCTTTGATGGTCAGTGGATGTTTGGACCGGACAAGGGAAATTACGACCGTACCAACCAAAAGTAAACCAAAAGCCAATAGTTCATTCAACTGCAATCGTTCATTAAGGAAAATGAAAGATAATATAAAAGTAAAAATCGGTACTGAGGCGCCACTAACAGGGACAACAGTTGAAGCGTCGAATTTCTTCAAAACTGAATAGAAAAAATATAGAGCCCAAACAAATGTGGCTCCAGCCAATATATCAATGGAAAAATTAACTAATGATGGAAAAACCAAACCAAAAGGAGCCATAACAAAACCAATCAGACCAAGAATACCAATTAAAATGGCGAAAACTTTTTCATTGGTAATGTATTTCTCAAGCAAGGCTTTGGTGAGAACAAAGACTAAAGCATTCAAAACGTGAGCGGCGATGACAATAATGAGCCATGACATATTTTAGAGAATTAGTTATTTAGTAAACTAGAAAAAATTTTCATGTTGCCTTGATTACTTTGAAATTATAAACAACCTAATGGCTGATAGGCATGCGGTCGTGGCCAATCTTGGTTTGAAAATTTTGATTGGCTTTTTGAGTAATCAAATAAACTCGAATAATATTGTGATAGCGGACTTTCAAGCCTTTGATTCCAGCTGGGGTTTTGAACCATTTTTTCTTTTCGCAGCCTGATAAACTGGGTATTTTGACTATTTTTGGTGCTAACCAATCCCAACGGCCATCTTGAATTGACTCTAACTTGGCCCAACCGGTCTTGGGCATTTTTACGTCTTTTTCGCGATTGCCCCAACTATACAAATGAACACCATCGTCTTCTTCAACTGGCAGAAATGGTTTACGATCCCAAAAGAAAACTTCTACCCTATCACCACGACGATGCTTGTCATATTCCGCCGGCAAGAAAAAGTGATCCAGTTCATCCGGATTGATTATATCTATGTCAAATGAGAGTCCGGCGCACATGTTTTTGGCAGTTAAATATCTTGGTAATAGGAGTATGGTGATGGAGACGAGACAAAATAGCGGAAGTTTAACCGATTGGTTGTCCGTTAGTAAACTGACTGATAAACTTATTGCTAACATTGATAACTGATCCGTACAACTGACCGTAACCAAATAAAGTCGGTAATGTCTGAATATGTCTTTTAATCTTGCCATCAATTAGATATATTCGCAGCGTGGACGAATCACGAACTAAACTTTTATCTTTAATGTTTAATTCATTGACTAAAGGTGAATATCCGGCACGAACCTCTTCGCCATCCAAAAATCCATCTTTATCCGTGTCAGATTGAGCCAAATTGGTGCCCCATTTCAACTCTTCGAATTTTAAGAGTCCATCATTGTCTCCATCGGTTTCAGCGGAATCAATAATTTTGTTGGTGGTAAAAATTACCACTTTTTGACCATCAAGAGTTTTGTTGTTGGGTAAAAAATCATGCATAGCGGCCATTACAACCGAATAACTATAGTGATATCGGAAACCGTAACGAGTACCAGGATCATGAGCAATAAACTCTTGGCGAGATTCATCATAGCCAACTAACACTAGCATATGATAATCAATTGAATTTGACTTATAATGGTCATTGACCAAAGTACCGCCATGGACCGGGACTATCACTGGGTGGTTGGTGTCTAACTCAAATGTGATTTGATCAATGGTTGGATTTTTGACCAACCTGGCCTCCCAAGGCAAATGTTTATTGATCAACTCAACTATTAACCCGGCCGTCTCATCATAACTGGGACCAAAAAATTTTTCTTTGATGGCAAAAATCGTCTTGATTTTCTGAGCTGCCTTATCCGAATCCAAGTTATAATCGTTGTAAAAAGCATCAACCATAACGATTGATGTTTCCTCACAAGCATCCTGCCAGGGCTGGCTCCAATCCCCTTTTGGTGCTTGAGAAGTAAAATCAATATCAAAAGCGGCCAAAGCAGTGATTGGAATGACAAATAAAATTGTAATCAATAAAATTCTTTTCATAAAATTAACGAACCTTCCCCTGCTCTCGCCAATATTCATCTTGGTCACTGTCAGGTAAACCTCGTACAAGCGAGGCCTCATGCTGCCTGGCGCCTTCTGACAATCGTTTTTTTGCCAAACGATCCAGCTCAGAGACTTCCCGACGAAGCTTTCGAGTCCAAAAACTAAAATCGTCTTCAGATAAACGGGTGCCCAAGTTAGAATTAAAAACTAATTGACGAGCTTCGGTTTCAAAAGCACTTTTGGGTTTAATTTTTTTATATTTTCGGCCATATGCTGATTGCAGTTTATCAACGGTAATTCTAAATTCGACCGCCATTCGCCCCAGCAAGGCCTCTTCTTCTGGATTAAGTGTTCTCATATTATTTTTCTTCTTCAAGTTCCGCCCAAACTTTGGTTATTTCTTGAATATCTTCATTGATATCTTTAGATGTTTTTTGGTGAGATTGTTTTGGTGCGATTATTTCAACCTCCTCTTCCTCCTCCTCTGATTTAATTTCTTTAACTTTATGCTTTGGATCTTTATTCTTGCTGGTTTTCGGCCCCTTTCTCTTGCGCCAAACAAAAGCGGGAGAAAGGACATTCAGCTTTGGCTTGTTGATAATTAGACCCAATAATAAAATAACTAACCCCAAAATAGTTAGCAGTAAGCTGTACAGTATCAATTTTTGACCCAAATATACAATATAAGCTGCCAACAGTAAAAGATAACTAATCACAAGTCTAATTTTGTGTGATCTTTGCATAAAAAATTAAATATTTCATGCTATAATTATAACATTTTTTGCCAGAGTAACAAAAAAATCTGGGGATTAGATAAAAATAAAAACAAGACGAATAAATCATCTTGTTTTGAAGTTGAATTTTGAACTTGTTTACTTTTCTAATACATCATTTCCGTCTTACACTGCAAACACTCTTCGGGTTTTGAGCTGATAATCTTTTGAATATTGTAAGTGCCATACTTTGGTGCTTCCAAAAACCCATTGATCGCAGCTTCCGCAAACCAACCGGTGTCAATCAGATCAAAAAGCCATTCATCGGTATATTCCGGATTTTCCTGTTCAACACCAGAGCCAATCATAAACAGCCATTTGCGGTTGAATTTTTCCTGTGAGCCGATCGGAGGCGCCATAACAATTGGCAAACCTAAAGCGGTGTAAAAACTAAGCTCGCTTGGTTTGGTCCACAAAATATCGGTGGTTCTCAAGGCTCGATTGAATTTTCTAAAATATTGCTCTTTGTTGGCAGAATGAAGAATCACCACACCTTTACCCAGTTGTTTTTCCAACCCCAAGCCTGCAACCTCTTTTTTAAAATAAGATTTGATATCTTTGTGAGTTCCAGCTACGAGAACAACTCGAGCGTCACCTTTTTTTATTCTATTTTTGAGACTCTTTGTGAGCGTGATACCAACTTCTCGCTGAGCACCGGCGCCACCAACCGCAAACATGATAGTCAATGGATGACTTCTCTTTTTACTGGGAAAATTACTTGATCCCAATTGAGCGATCAATGTTTCATCATATCGATTGATATACTCACGATTGGGGTCAAGATTGGTCAAGCGCTGGCCAATGTCTTTTTTGAGAATATTTAGACTTTTTTGCCCCAACAATTCTATTGGCAATGGAAAGCCGGTTAAAAAAATATTATCTTCTTTGACACCATAACGTACAAGCCGATTGTAAGCTCTTTTGCTGGGAGCAAAATACTTAATTCGACTCTTTTCCGGGTCGACAGGCACCCAACTGCGGCTAATATCCGTATCGGTCGCAACGGCATAAATATCGCCCGAATACTTGAATTGTTCAGCCATAAAAGCGGTCACAAAAAAGGTGGTAATGAGCGGCATTGGTTTCTTCTCCAGCTTTTCGATCAAATGCTTGCCCCAATTTTGGGTTTCAATCAAATGCTGCATATACTTGACTTGAAGATTGGGGTCTGACAAATCTCTCTTGGGATAAAATGGCGGAATTTCCTGAAATTTATCGAACAAATCAAAGGCTGGCTTTCCCACAATCGGAACCTTTTTGAATCGAGAAATAAACTCATAAAACTTGCGGCTATCATGCCAAAGGTCTTGATCTTGTTTCGGGATACCCTTGTAATTATTGGCATTAATAACTTCACCGCCATAAGCAATATTCTTGAGTGGAGCGGCAGCCCGCTGGTGTCCATACCCCATATCCACGGCAACAACCCAGGCTTTTTGATGATTGAGAGACATGTATTTTGGCATAGTTTTTTTTGTAATGTTTAGTGGGTAAAAGTAAGGCTTAATTATCAGATAGTAATAGTATAGCAAATTTGATAATAAAAAAAAACCACTTGTTAAGTAGTTTTAGTTACAATTGACAGTTGGTCGCTCAGAGTAGAAACAATACTTATCCTGGCCATCACCAACTCGCTTGGTCATGAAAGCAAAATTCGACATAGTCACTCCGGGTGGTGAATACTCTCCGAACTGACTCCGCTTGGCCAATTTCAAGTCACCACCAAAACACTCTTGAACCACTGCAAATCGAGCCAGCAGATTGTATTCATACTCGGTAATAGCATCCATATCGGCCGGAAGCATGACCGTACTGGCCAAAGTGCAATGAACATACACTCGCCCCAGATCAGTTGGAATCATAATCACCTGAGTACCAGCCTCAGTGGCTTCCCAGTAAATATCTACAACCCTGTCCATTTCAGCCCTAGTGACTTTGACCTTACCATCGACCACACCCACTTCGGAGGCAGAATCACTGCGCCCCGAATGACAAGCGACAACCAAAACCAGCATAGACATCAGCATAAAGATGATTGTTTTCATGTAATCTCCTGTTTTTTGATATTGATGTTAAAAAACTTTGCAAGACACCAACGGTGAACTGACATAAATACAAACTCTCTGACCATCTCTTTTTGCCTCTTCAATTTTTCTAAAATTACCAGAAACTTCCTTGTCAGTCACATCATGACAGTCGGTTGAGCACACATTCATACAAATATATCTTCTCAACAGAAAATAGTTGTCGAAAAACATCAAATCAGGATCTTGGGATTCTTCATTGGCATAGCAATTGACATAGGTTCGATCGCTGTGAAAAACAACAACAGCAATCTTTCTTCCCTGATCGGTCAGCTCCCACCAAGACTCAAGTTTAGACGAGCTACGAACCGATGAAGACAAATGGGCACAGCCCCCCAAAACCAGTGCAGCCAAGACCACAATCAGACTAATTCGTTTCAACAGACACCTCCGGTTGTTTTGCTGGGAAGGTCAATCCATGCGCCCCGAATAAAAATTTGGACTTTGGCATTATTATCATCCGCTAGACGCTGCAGAAAGAGAATATCTGAATGATCAATGGTTTCAAGGCTTGATTGACCGGCAAATCCGTATGATTTTACAGCTGACTCAGCTACAACCTTGTAGGTTGTCAAATCAACCAGTCTGGCAGAATTGGCACACATTGATTTCTTGGCCGGATTGAGCTTCAGGCAAAAAGTATTTTGAATCTGATAAATTCCACGTTCGTCCTTGGGAAATGAATTTAGAGACTGCATGATCCCTCCTTATAGTTGGAAACACTTTATTATAGACGAAAGAATCATTTTGTCAACTATTCAATCTCTTGCGTTATCTCATGCTCTGGCTTTGGATGAAGATAAAGTGCGGCCAAAAGTGTTGCTATCGGTATGGCCAAAGCAATGCCAATACTGCCGACAAAAGCTCGAACAACCTCAGTCGCAATCATTTCATTGTTGATTATTTGGGAAAAAGTAAGAAATGGTTCCTTGTGAATAGTAAAAACTAACAATAACGGCATTGAAGCTCCGGCATAAGCCAGAAATAGAGTATTGATCATTGAACCAATATGCGCCACTCCAACCTTCATCGCACGAGCATAAACATGAGAGGTATCCAAGTTCGGATTGGCTTTTCTAAGTTCATCAACGGTCACAACCTGACTGATGACTCCATCATCAATCGCACCCAAGGTACCAATGATAATACCAGCTAAAAGCAAACCACGAAAATCTATCGATCCCTTGCCGGCACCAACCAAATACATAATCTCCTCCTGAGTGCTGCCGGTCAACCGAGCCAAATGAGTAAATAATATGGCCAGCAAGCCGGTAAATATCAAGGAGATGACAATGCTGATCACAGCCAAATGAGATTTTTTGTTCCAACCCTCAGTCAAATAAATAATTATAGCCAAAATAATCAAAGAACCAATAATGGTAATAAATAATGGATTTGAACCAGCCAAAATACGAGGTACTACAAACCAGATAATAACAACAAAAGTAAGAAATAAACTGATAAGAGCCTTTATCCCCTTCCACAAAGCAACCGCAAAAACGATGATAAATAAAATAACCAATAACCAAACCAGATAACCCTGCCGCACATAATCGGTAACATAATAGGTTTCATTGCCATCAATATCAGGACTATACAAAACAATCACCTTATCGCCTTCATGATAGACATTGTTACTGATGACATCCAAGCCGGTCTCATTGATGCCAGAATATTCGATTTCTTTGCCTTGCCACAAACCTTCAAGCCCCATCAGTTTGATATTCTGCTGAATGCTTTTTGATCCATCCTCTCGAGTAATTTCTTTTTGATCTATAATTCTCATTACTTTAGCTTCAAATAGCTGTTGATCCGGTACACTTTCTTCTTGAGCTTGACTCGGGAACAACGGAAATATAAGAATGGCAAAGATAACAAATATAGCAAGGGTAATTTTTTTCATAAAAATATATTATTAATCTATAAATAACATTATAGGACATTTTTTACAATAAAAAAACACCGCCGAAGCAGTGCTTTTATTTTAAGGCTGAAAAATAAAGGTTGATTCTCCGTTAACGGAAATTTTCACATTGTTGACGGTGGAAAATTGGCTGGCGGTGGCGGTGATTTGAGCCTTCATGGCTTCAGTGCGACATGATCCACCGTTCCAATCAGTCAAATTGCCTTTGAAATCAACGAACAAAGTCCCATTTGAAATTGACAGGCTGTTGATGGTTGCAGTCGGAACTTCAGTAGTGTAGCCGGAACGTGCCTCAAGACCATCGGGGCCACCAAGCAATGCATTTAGAGCGGCCCGAGCAACGGCCTGAGTATAAGGAATAGCTCTGGTTACAGGATAGACATCCGCGCAAGAAGTTGGATTGGAATCCAAGTTGTCATTATGAAAATATATCTTGAAAGTAACCTGCTCCGGTACAGTATCAATATAAATAGCGATGGCTTTACGATCATTCGTGGTCAAAGCCTGTCCTGACGGATTGTTTCGTTCAAAAACTAAATTCATACGACTATCAACGATATCGCTATGATTAAAAACAATTTCACCGGAAAATGGGACAAAATCATCCGTCATCCAATCCCCTTGGGCTGAGGCAACGCCGGTAGCTATAACATCACCACCTGGAGTTTGCAACCGGACTGGGAAATCACCTTCAAAATAAAATGACCCGCGAGCTTGGCCGCTAAATTGAATCGGATTGGAAACTGTATCTTGAAATTTAGGCGTGTCAATTATAATAAGATCACTAGGCACGGTTACGACCGGTTCGTCTGGTGTGGATGTCGGATCGGTTGCTGGGATTGAAGTTGGAGAAGACGGCGTAACAACTTCAACCTGAGTACCATCAACTACAGAATCAACATCCGGAGAATTGGCTTGATTAGCAAAAAGAATGAATGATAATACACCGATAAGAGCAGCCAAGCAAACAATAACAATAAGTAATAAATAATTTTTATTCATAATAGACAGAGTTAATGATTATATAAGTATCTTAGCTAATATTAGCTTTTTTAGCAAGGTTTATTATCAATCAAACGGTTTGCGAACAACTCGATTAAAAAAGTATCATTGGTGAATGATACTTAGCGAATGTCAGCCTTGAGAAAATAAAGATTTACCATCAACGCACATTCAAAAAATTGAAGATTGAGGCTAACCCCAAAGGCTGTCTGGCTCGTACATCTGACGTTGTGTCTCTTGATCATGCCAGCTTCCAGTAGTCTGGCTCGAGGATGTGGCAGAAGATCCGGAGCCACAACATTAAAATTGAGAACGACACCACCTGAGCAATCGAATCTGATTAGATGAATCTCCTGAAAAAGATCTGATTCTAGAATACGCTTCACCTGAGGCAGCTCTCTAATATAATCATACCCTTCAAACATTTGGCGGACTTGATTAATGTTACTCATGGTTCACTCCATGGTTGGCTTTTTGAATGTTGTAAAGATTATGGTTGTAGACTAAAGAATGATATTATCATCAACGCTCTGAATGTTTTCATACACATAATTATACCCAGCAAATATCGGAGTGCGATGAATCCAATCTCCACACACTCGCATAAAAACAAGAATATCAACCATGACTAATTCCTCTAATGGAGCACCAACTCGAACAATTGAATATTCACAATTACAACCACTATCACCGATCAACTTCTTAATGCGGCAGGCTAGGCCATATCTACCAGCAAAGCTAATAAGATATGGAATCAAGTCAAGATCATCGTCCGCAACCTCGTTGATATGAACCTTGCCATGTTTTCCAAAATGATCAAAAAGAAGCCTCCACGCCTGTTCACGAGTGATCTTTTCTCCCATTGTTCTTCTCCGTTCTCGGGATGTGAGAGTTATGGCTCTATTAGTGGAATCAACAATATATTCTACTTAAAAATAGCTAAAATGTCAACAATAATTATTCAAACCATTGACAAAATAACTAAATTTTGCTAAAATAGGTATAGCTTTCTCAACAAAGGAGTTTGTAATGAACCGAAAACAAGTCCATAACCTCCGTCCCCGGGAGTTTCGATTAGAAACTTAACCCAGACGGAGGCAATGATGAGCCGAACTTACAGAGCGTTTGTCAAAACTATTGGCCGAAACAATAATCACCGACCCAAGCATTGGTTCAGAGCAATGCGGAATAGTCTGAGACGTTTGCACCGCTGGACTGATCATGCTGGAGGATCTCATGTTTTGTCGGATGACAGTATCATGCCGTCGAAAGTGGTCCGTAAATTGCTCGATGCCGGCTGGAGTGCCGACCAGGTGATTAGTCGAATCAAAAACAAGTTTAAATGGACCGAGCTCGAAGCGCGGCAACTGGTTGAATATTTCATGAAACCACGCTAGACATCACAGGAGCGGCAGATGGCTTCACACACACCCTTGTGGCCGGCTGGGTTTATCTAAAACCCAACGACCACAGGAGAAAAAAATGACCAAGACGATTATCCGAGTTTCTATCGATTCGATGAGCATGACGGCTGATAAATCGGAGCCGGTGTCATCGGCTGATTTGGATGTGATCTTTTGGCTGAATGGTATTGACTCCGTCTACCGTTTTACCCTGCTTAGCCAGCCAGACTTTGCCACCCACGTAGCCGACTGGCACAAGTGGGAAGAAATAGAGGGCATAGATGTTGGGATTCGAGTAGAGGCGGAATTTGCTGCTGGAGCTGAGTTCGCCCTGATGAATTACGTTGCCTACTCGGATGAAGACCGGCCGTTCCTGCCTGACATCGTTATTAACTCTGATCAGATCAATCGTGAATTGGCGGAGAAAGCGATAGTCTGGTACTTTGGTGAGCTGGAACTCGGCTTTGACCGTTGTGTCTTTGCCTGGAAGCCGATGAGTCTGATACTTCTCGGTTAACAAATCGACTGCGAAACATCGCGGTCTTTTTTATTTAAGCATCTTAGTAAATAAAAACCACAATTGATTGCGGTTTTTAAAGTATCTTTTCACTAAAGTGGCTTTTGTTTTTTCAATCAGTCTGCACCGGTTTATCTTCGCTTTCAGGTTTGCAGCGTTCCAGTTTGTCAGCGAGATTATTGATGGCAGTAGATAAATCTTCCAATTCGTCGTTGGTTGGAGCCTTGATTCTGAATTTCAGGTTTCCCTTGTCAATAACTTTGGCACCTTCTATCACTTGATTCAATTGATTGTTGACTCGATTGACAAAGACCAAACTGATTACAGCCGCGATCAACAATACAATCAAGGATAAGATTGCGAGCTGAACCAAGTTGACTTTGATCACGTCAAACATATCTGAGACCGGCCACTCGACGACCACCCACCAGTCCATAGTAGGGATTTTATCGATCGTACCGGTAACCAAATCACCTTGCAAACCGTTGTAGTGCGCTTCACCGGTGACTTGAAAGTCTTGATAGCTCTTTTCGGAAGCAAAAACACTGAGACCAATATTTATTTGATCGATATCGATATTATCTGTTGTCAAAAGTAAATTTTTGCCGCCATCAACCACATAAGCATAACCATAACCGGTTTGCTTGACCTGGTTGATGATCGCTTCAACATCAGTCAAATACAATCGAGTGAGCAAGCTACCAAGAAATTCACCATCTGAACTTAATATGGGCGAAGCAATCAGGACCGTCTTGCCGCCGGCTTGAGTTTCGATCGCATCAATAAAATATTTACCTTCACGGTTGACTTGAAAAAACTGTTCATTGACAACATTTCTATTGGTGAGAACAAAGTCGGTTGGAGTCTTGGAATTTACAATCTTATTTTTTTCAATACCGCCGCGATTGACAACCGAAGCTTCAACGATAGTTGGATCTTTGGCGATGAGGCCTGACAAAATAAATTTTTGCTGGTCTGAGGAAATATCAGAGATACCATCTTGAACCACTTGGATTGATGCGTTTTCAATTTTTTGTTGGAAATACAGAGACAAATTGTTGCTAATAGCCCGAGTAATCTGAGTTTGAAGAAAAGAAAATCCCTGGTCTTGAGCTTTTTTAACTGTGTAAACGCCCCAACCGACAGACATTATCAGTGGAATAAGTGAAATTAGTAAAAAAAGCACTAATACTTTGTATCTTTGTTTCATATAATTAAAGATGATTTAACACGATTATTATTGTGAGATAAATATCGAATTTATACTTTTATCAGCCCCTTTATTTTTCCAAGCAATTTCATTCCACGTAACTTGTCGATCAAGGCCTGGGGGCAACCTTTGGCATAAACATTGCCCTCTATTTCTAAACTATAAGGAATATCTGTGATCAAACTATCTTGCAGATACAAATGCTTACCAATCTTGTGCAACGCGTCTGGCAATGATTGAATCTTGCTATCTTTTAGATTCATAGACCCACCAACAAAACTCAGCCCAGATGGCAATTCCTGGATCAGACTGTCTGCAAGATCTAAATGCAATCCAATAAAGATTAGTGTGTCGGGTAACCTTCGCACTTGACTACCCCTGAGTTCCAAGCTCTCACCAACACTAAATAATTGAGGCGGTAATTCCCGAACTGGGCTATATTCAAGATTCAAATTACCGCTAATGACAATCCCTCGGTCAACAAAAGAAACTTTGGTTTCGGGATCCTTGACCCCTATATCCTGCAACCACTGGACACAATCATTCATACTCCAAAGATGAGCCTTGCTTTCCAGCTCTTGTTCTTGGTACAAATTTATTATCATGTCCAATTTTTCAGTCAACAAAACTAAAAGTTTGTGATTCTCCCAAATTACGTCAAAACCATTTTCCGAGATAATAGACTCCAATTCCAACGATAATTTTTTGTACTGATCTTGGCGAGCGATGTCTTCAAATTTATAATTTGACACTGTTGCCAATATTTTTCTTAGATTTTGTCGCTCTATTGGCATAAAACAAAAAGTGTGAAGACATTAATATCTCAATATTAATTATACCACAAAAATCAAAAAACACTCGCAGAGAGTGTTTTGTATATCTAGTTTAATTTGCGAAATTTAACGCTAAAAACCGGCTCATAGCTCACCTCATACTTGTCGGTCAGTTCGATAGTTTCACCCTTCATCATCTGGGTCATGGCAAGATCACTCATCATTTCTTTGTCGGAATCAACGTCAGTTTTTAGCTCATCAAGCTCACCCAGTTCGGCATTGAATTGTTCTTTGACGACCATTTCGATGCTTTTTTTCTTTTCACGAATTTTGATCATCTCTTCCGCCACTTCTTTGTAACCGGGAGTGGTTTCAAGAGAATCTTTGATAGCGGAACGAATATCCTTCATTTTTTTTGTTTTTTCTTGAATCCGGTTGAAAATTTGTTCCAAATCTTTCATAATTACTAATTTTGTTATAAATAATGGTTACATTATAACATATAAATCATTATGTAAAATAATTATCAACAAACAAGAAACCCGGACCGACCACAATTAAGGTCTAATTATATTCTAATAGATATCTGGAGATTCACCATTGACGGTTACGATGACTTTATCAATAGTAGGAAATTGAATCATAGTTTGGGTGACTTGAGCGGTCAGGGCTTTGACTCGGCAGTCGGTAGTGACGTCTGAATTGAACTGATCATTGAAATCTATATAGGCAATTCGTTCGTCAATTTGAATATCTTGGACATGAACATTGCTGTTGAAAGACGTGGTATAACCCGCTTGACGCTCTGATTCCTGAGGACCAACAATAAGTTCACTCAACGTGTCAATGAACATGCGATCTGAATTGGGTACCACTCTGATTACGGGAAAAACTGAGCCACAATCATACGGCTCGGTTGAAGACAGCAATTGATTGTTGAAAAATACTTTCATCTCGGTAGTTTGATCTAAATTCCAGGTTTCAGATGAAAAAGCGATGGGAATTTTAAATTCATGAACAGACTCACCAGCCAACTTTAAATTTTGTTTAATTAGAATATAACCTTGGGCTGTTTTGGTTTCACGAATATCAATCTCACCGGTAAACTGGTTGTAGTCATTCCCAGGCTCATTATCCATCATGAGTATATTCCCCGATCCGAGTAGAGAATCATCACTATCATATATATCAACGGGAATTTTGTCGGTTCCAAACCACTCATGGCTGGCTCGACCTTCAATCTTGATCGGGTTTATCACCACTTGATTGGCGCGGGGTTTGAAAACAGCAAACTCTCCGGTAAATTCTTGACCACCATCAAGTAGAACGGATTCAACAAAAACTCGGCCATTGACGGCACATTTTCGGGTCAAACCATCAATGACGGGAAAGCCCGCCGATTCACATTCAGAAAATGATGTAATGGGCACTACAATAGAGCTACTGTGATGATATAAGGCCCAAGAAATTCCAACCAGAGCTAAAATTAAGATTATGCTCATAGTCGGGAAAAAATTTTTCATATAATCATGTTTATTATAATAAAATCGTATTTCAAAGGCATCTACTGATATGCACTTTACACATTTATAATTTCATCGTAAAATGAATATTGTGTTCTTTTCACCCGAAGATCCTCAAAAGGAGGCCCCGTGAAGGATCTTGCTCCACTGCTCATACCTTCAAATCTGACACAAATGTTTGTCGACAATGAGACTCAAATCAGAAAGGATTATCCGATTGCTTGGAGTAAGCTCAAGTCACTCCATGCACTATATGAAAGAATCAGACGGAAAAACTTTGAGCAAGCTAAACGGATTATAACAAACTGGCTATTCTTGACTACCGGAGAGAAAATCGATAGCAAGTATCTGTATGAAAATTTTACCCAGGCGATCAGTGCGGCCAAAGACTTCAAACAGGCCATAATTCGAGAGTTCATTCCTGATTCAATTAGATTTCCATTTACATCAGACGGTTTGGTTATTCCAGCAATCGATCCGGTTGAGATCCTCCGAATAATTTGGGACCCACCCGGTGACAAACGGTACCGCCTAATAAGATCATTTACGGCTCTAGTGCACTGGAATCTGGGGATTCGATATCTATTGATGAGAACTCACCGCAAAGATTATGCCAAACAACTAAGCAGTCTCACCCTCTGGCTAGAAAAAAATATGTTTGTCGGTGATGCGATAAATATGCCCTTCAGAGAAAATGTAAACGTTAGGTTTGATCCAAATAACTGTAATCGATTTAGCAGCTTTGGCGTTCATGATGATGGGAATTGTTTGAATCTGACTCTTTGGTATCGATTCATCGAGACAGATGACCGTTTGATAAAAGTCTTATATGACAGCCGAATAAAGAAAGAAGAAGATAATTTTAGAAAAACTTTGGTCAAAAGTAAAGCTGAGTTCCCGGTAAACCATGATGCCTGTGCGATCACTTTGGTCTTTTTCTCTAAAGAAGATCTGGACAAAGCATATGTTAAAATGACGGAACCTGAAAGTATTTTTGGTAATGGAGCCGTAACATCAAATACAAAGATTAATGGCAAAGGCGGGAAAAGACACAATAAACATTCATCAGAATTGTCTCCACCGGAAATGCAATTTTTGGTTTATGTTCAAGGTGAACTGCTTGAAGTTCAGCTGTTTACCTTTGATAATTACTTTAACCGCAAGTTATCGCTGGGACCAGAAAACCACTGTCGATATCGATTGCAGCAGATTTTACCCTTGCTAAGGATACTTTTCCCGGCTGATTTGTTTATCAACTGGGATGAGGCGAATATCTACCGGTTACTTGAAGCCTTTCAGCTGGCGAAGATTAGGACCAATTATCTTGAATTGCTTCCGAACGTTGACTAAACCAACAAATGTTGGTTTTTTTTAATTCAATTTTTTACTTCCGGTCTTTTTTTTCATCCCTCCGAGTGGTAACGTAACATAAAATGTCGTCCCTTTATTTTCTTTTGACTCAAACCAAATCTTTCCATGTGACTCTTCAACAATTGACTTAACAATATACAAGCCCAAACCGGTTCCATGAGTATCGGCGGCTTTGACATTATCAGCTCGAAACATCTTGGTAAATATTTTGCTTTGCTGCCCCATTGGAATCCCCATCCCGGTATCACTAATACTAAACAAGATACCATTTTTTTGTTTTTTCAACCCAAGCGTAATGGTACCGCCTTCCGGAGTATACTTTACTGAATTGGATAAAAGATTGGTAACAACAATTCTCATTAATTTGGGATCAAGGTTAATAATCGGCAAAGATGGATCAAAATCTGTTTTGATCTTTAATTTTTTTATATCAATTTGTGGCTTGGAACCATGGACTTCATCTTTCATAAACTCGATTAGGTTGACCGGCTCCGGCTCGACGACAAACGACCCAACCTCAATCCGAGACACGTTCAAAAGAGCGTTAACAAACTCAACCATTCGCTCATTGCCAATTGATATTTCATGTAAAAAGTTCTTTTGTTCTTGATTCAATGGGCCAACGCTCCCATCTTGTAATAATTCAACATACCATTTGATAGTTGACAATGGTGTTCGTAGCTGGTGCGAGGCGATTGAAACAAACTCAGTTTTGGCCTGATCGACTTTCTTTTCCATTGTAACATCGCGCTCAATGCCCACAAAAAACTTTACATCACCGTTTTTATCCAAAACCGGACTAATGGATGCTCGAGCAATATACTGTTCACCCCACTTTTTTTTATTGGTAAAATCACCTAAAAAAACTTCTTTTTTCACACCAATGGTTTCCCACATCTTTTCATAAAAAGCCTGGCCCATCTGTCCGCCCCAGAGATCTTTGGTTCCAGCTTTTTTGCCAATAACTTCCTCCAATGAATAGCCGGTAGTTTTTTCGACCGCTTTGTTGGCATACAAAATCGTACCTGATTTGTCGGTAATAACGATGTGATCTGAGGCGTTTTCTACCGCTAATTTGAATTTTTCCAAATCACCAGCCAAGTTTTGAGACGCGACTTTTTCCTCACTAACATCTTCCAGAATATTTAAAAACGCTTTGTGCTGATCCTCCAATGCATGTTTTTGGGTGATAATCCGAGACGTTTGTGCTTTAACCTTTTCTGACACCTCCTGCAGATCATCAATCATCCGATTTAATAAAACAAGAAGTTCGGTCATTTCATCTTTGACTTTGGGAATATCAACACGAACCGAAAAATCACCCGTAGCAACTTTTTGCAACACAGGACACACTTCTGCCAGTCTTTTTTTTAGATCATCCTCCATACTTTTCTGAACCCGATAAATTATATTATCTTGCCAGGTCATCGACCAAAACAACAAAAAATATGTATTATCTACCTGTGGTAAATTCTATTTTTATACGACTTAATTGTATATTTTCAGTATATCATTTTTTTGTTATCTCGACTAAAATATTATGTATGATTCTTCCCCATTACAACCTGCAAAAATTTCAATAATCTATGAATCAAAAAAGACTCACTTTGTGAGTCTAAAGATCAAATTCTAACTGCTTGGGACGCCTGTTATAACTCTTCAGCAATTTCATTCGCTCGCCATGAAGTGCAGAGATATGATCAAGAGCTTCAATCTGCTTATCCAGCATCTGAATAAGACTGGGCTCTCCAGCTAAATATCGATCATAGCCTTTCAAGTACGTGGAGTTCATTGTCTTGCGTAACGTGGAGCTAAGTTTTTCACAGCCAGAATCTGTAGCTTTGAAATAATTTTCATCACGAGGCTCACCATTTGCAGCATCTTTATAGCCTCGTTCATGGATACCTAAAAAAATATTTTGTAGCTCTCTGCTATTGAATTGAGTATACTTTAAGGCAAACATAATAAGAAAAATTATTCCGACCAATGCACCAAGAACAATGGCTCCGAGAAAAACTGGATTGATGGATTCTGACATATCAGCCTCCATTGCCTTGATGAAGTTCGAGATGATTGAATCTCTGACTAAGTTCAACCACATTACGGATATCAATCTGAACGCTCTTGGCAAGCACCAAGGCTCGATTTTGCTGCCGATTGCAGGCATCAAAATAACCAAGATGATAAAGCTCATTGATATAACGCAGTATGGTCATATCTTCTTGAGTCAAAGCCTGGTTCTTGCGATCAGCTGGACGAAGAATATTCAAGGCGTGAAAATCGATCACCCGAGCATCAACTCCCTGTCCCCCATCCTGATAACCGGCCTGATAAATCGCCGAGACAATAATCATAAAAGCACTGAGCATTCTGACATTTTCTTCTGGAATACCAACTAACGCAACCAAATCTTCGACCACATCTATCATCTCTCGAGGTTCTGCGGCTTGAAACTGAGCTCTGGCTTGATTCTGACTATTCTCGACTCGCTGCCGCTCAATCTCACGCTGTAGACGCTCTTGTTCGACGGCCGCTAAATGATCTTGCTCAGCTTGCCGAAGCTTTCGCTGACGAGAAGAAATAACATGCGCGACATAAAGACCAACCAGAATAAAAGCGATCAGTACTCCATACATCGTAACCTCCATTTGTGGTGTGAACAGCTTACGGTATCATTAAAACTAATTTTTGTCAAGATTTGTGGCATTGCAGCGTCAAGTTTACACTTGCCAGTTCATTTAATCGTTCCATAGGCGTTTTACCGTCCATCCCTAATCCTCTATGCTTTTTCTGATAATTGTAATAATGCATAAATAGATTTAATTT
>Ga0210057_1001119_pt1 | contig 41637 bp, 34 predicted proteins | sample CryGeyCG2114_010_2_FD_183968 | JGI IMG/M metagenome (GOLD analysis project Ga0210057, IMG submission 183968) | Groundwater microbial communities from aquifer - Crystal Geyser CG10_big_fil_rev_8/21/14_0.10 (SPAdes) (version 2) | ecosystem: Environmental > Aquatic > Deep subsurface > Groundwater ... | reverse complement strand
GCTGGATTCCTGAACAACGCCAAAACACTCAACGGACTGTATTCGTGGTTTGCCTTGCCTCAGAACATCTGGTGGGTTGATTTACTGAACGAGTGGGGATTAATTCTCATCGGGATTGCCCTAATCTTGGGAGTACTTACAAGATGGGCTTCTTGGGCGGGTATTCTCCTTATGCTTTTGTATTATTTACCCGTATTGGATTTCCCATATGTTGGACATGGTTATGTGGTAGACGACCATATAATATTTATCATCCTATTTGCTCTCTTGATTGCGTCTCACGCGGGAAATTTCTATGACTTGGATGGATGGCTTGCCAAGAATGGCTACTTGAAAAGAAGATTCAAAGACTAACCAAACTCTCAAAACTCCGCGGTATCTCCAATCCTTAACCCATACTTATCTGCCGAGTTGGATGACAGTTCCAATATGTATCTGGCGGGCACTTTGGATGAAAATGACTTCGGGTAGGTGTCGGGGGATACATTTCTTTCAATATGCACAGTCTTTCTGTTTGCATCAAGCCATAATATATCAATAGAGAACAGCATGTCTTTCATCCAGAACGGATGCAAGTCTGAATTTTCCATATCAAATAGCATGCCGTATCCATCTGGAAGCATGTCGCGCCCGCTTAGACCCCTCGCTTTCTCCAGACTATTTTGAGGTAAGTCTACGATATAAGAATTTCCGCCGATTATAAGCGTGGTGGTGGCGAGACCGCTTTGGTATCTAGTCTGGTCTTCCAAATCGGGAGCTTTTTCGTCTGCTGACTCAAAATCCTGATTCGCAACAAGTCGTTGCTCCTTTAGGGGAGATAGATAAATACCTCCAGCTATTGCTATCCCCACAATTATAACCGCGCTTGCTTGTGTACTTTTTCTCATATATACCACCTCGTAACTAATTAGATTTTATTAAGCATATCTACAAACTCGTCCAATGTCTTTGGACTAATTTTGCCATTATCTCGCGATTCTACGGTTACGTTGCCATCCGCCTCTTCCTTGTCTCCAATTACGAGATAGTAGGGAATCTTCTCCAATTTTGCGCGACGTATCTTTGAACCCAGTGTATCGTTTGCGTTCCAGAGTTCCACTCGTAATTCTTTTGCAAACAGCTCGTCGTAGACTCTTCTGGCGTACTCCACATGCTTTTCGCCTATTGGTAGTACGGCGACCTGAACCGGCGAGAGCCACACAGGAAACGCGCCGGCGAAGTGCTCTATTAGTACATTCATAAATCTCTCAATAGAACCCATTATGGCGGCGTGCAACATCACCACTCCTTCTTTTTCACCGCTTTCATTTGTACAGCTCAGAGAAAATCGCGTAGGCATATTTAGATCCAGCTGAATTGTCGCCACCTGATGCTCTCGTCCTATCGCATCTTTTGCCATGAAGTCAACTTTTGGTCCGTAGAGTGCGGCTTCACCCAGAGCTTCCTCTACCACCGCCCCTCTCTCCTTCGCTATCTCTCGCAAAGAGTCCTCCGCTTTTTTCCATATTTCTGGCGTACCGAGGTACCTTTCCATCTTCTTTGGGTCATGGAACGAGAGTCTGACTCGTAGATCAAATCCAATGCGACCGTAGAATTTTTCTATGATATCCCATATTTTGAAAAACTCATCTTTCATTTGGGAGTGGCGACAGAACACGTGCGCGTCGTCTTGGGTGATTGAAAGTACGCGAGATAGACCACTCAATTCTCCGGATTGTTCGTCGCGGTAAACTTTCGTAGTTTCAGCATATCGTATTGGCATCTCCCGATAGCTTACCGGTTTTCTAGCAAATATCTGGATGTGATGGGGACAGTTCATTGGTTTCAAAGCATACTCATTTCCCTCACGAGTGCTAACATGAAAAAGTTCTTCCGAAAACTTGTCCCAGTGCCCGCTTGTCTTGTATAGATCAGGTTTTGTGATGTGGGGCACATCCACTTTCATATAGCCACGTTCTCTTCTTAGTTTCCAAACATAATCATTTAGAAGATTGAAAATAATAGTTCCCTTTGGAGTAAAAAGTGGAAGACCGGAACCAACAAGAGGGGAAAAAGTAAACAAATCCAGCTCCTTCCCAAGCTTGCGATGGTCACGTTTCTCCGCTTCGGCTAACATTTCCAAGTGTTTATCCAACTCATTTTTTGTCTCAAATGCAAGTCCATAGATGCGAGTGAGCATTTCGTTCTTCTCGTTTCCGCGCCAGTACGCGCCAGCTATCTTGTCTAGCTTCCACGAGCCATCCGCTATCTCGCTTGTGTTATTAACATGCCCACCGCGACAAAGATCAAGAAACTCACCAGTCTTATAGACAGTGAGTTTCTGTTCTTCCTTCGCAAATTCATCAATTAGCTCAAGCTTCATGGGCTGACTCGCGAACAGTTTGCGTGCTTCATCCGCGCTTACTTCTTGCCTATCAAAGGGCAAATTTTGGGAAGCAAGTTCGCGCATGCGCGACTCTATACTTTCCATATCACTTTCCGACATCGGCTTAGACAGCCTAATGTCATAGTAGAAACCATGCTCTATCACAGGCCCCACCCCAAGCAACGCACTCGGATCTCTCTCTAGTACCGCGGATGCCAAAAGATGCGCCAGCGAATGTCGTATCGCCTCTACCTTTGATACATTTGATTCTGCCATATAGTTATTATTTATGTTTAAATTCTAGCTTAAATTTGACCTCCTTCAAAACTGTACGCAGTTGCGCTGGTTGGAGAGAATTTAATGGGGTCTGACCCCTTAAATCTAGGGGGTCTGAACCCGTTAATTTCCGAAACCAGTGCAAATGCGCCAATTTTGGAAGAAGTACATTATAACAAAAAACCGCCTTCTAGGGAGCGGGTCGGGGAAATGCATTAACAACAACACGTTGGTTTACGCATCTCCCCATCTAGTTGTTGTCTCTAGGTGTATATGCAATGTCTTCATGTGGAAACAATTGTATGCCAAAAGGCGAATCTCCGCAAGCAGTGATCGCTAGCCCATCCACCCCTCAAAACATTACACCACACATTTTTGAAATAAAAGGTGTCTGACACCTTTTATTTCAAAAATGTGTGGTGTAATGTTTTGAGGGGAATGAATCCTAGTACAGAGGAGGCGGACGACCGACTTTATCAAGCGAGTTCTTTGGTGGCTTCGGCGATGAGGGAAAGTTCTTCGTTGCGGGTGCTTGTTTGACCTCGGACTGCTATACATTTTCCGACTATGAGAAGTGATTTGGCTTCCATGTGGGCGCGGGGGAAGAAGACTACCTCCATGGAGCCGGTGAAGTCTGAAAGTTTTACAAAGGACATTCGCTCGCTCTTCTTTGTCATCACTTCACGCACTTCGTCTATTATACCCGCTACTACCGTAGATGTTGCTTTATTTTCACTTTTTAGCTTCGCGATGGAATTCTCGGATTTAGCAAACCGTTCTTTGAAAGGATCGAGCGGATGACCTGAGACAAACAAACCGAGCAACTCTTTTTCCCACGCCAGCTTTTCAGTCATTGTGGCTGGTGGAAACTGTTTAAGCGTGAAAGTCGGCACCGAGCTTTTGTCCTCCATGAGTCCAAAGAGAGAAGACTGTCCATCTCCTCCGCCCACCCGTGCTTTGTTGTACTCAAGCGCAGTCTCCATATTTCCAAGAAGATTGCCTCGTTCGCCCAGTTCATCCATCGCGCCCGCCATAATAAGTGCTTCCATGGATTTCTTGGTAAGATTCTTGTGCTTCACCCGTTCAAGAAAATCAGCAAATGATGTGTATGCTCCACCGGCTTCTCGCTCGGATATTATTGCGTCAGAAATATCCTTACCGAGATTCTTTATTGTATAGAGTCCAAATCTTATTTCGTCTCTTTCGGTATCGTTGTCCTTGGTATTTGCCTTAAGCACCATGAAGTCTCCCCAACTCTTGTTTATGTCCGGTGGGAGCACCGGGATTTTCATATTTTTGCACTCATCTATAACTTTCGCCACTTCCTCCACATCTCCGGATTCCGCTGTAAGCACAGCAGTCATGTATTCGGCGGGGAAATTTGCCTTCATGTATGATGTCTGATAGGCGGTGCGACCGTATGAGGCGGCATGAGCTTTTCCAAATCCGTAAGCCGCGAAGGGTTCTATAAGATGCCAAAGTTCTTCCGCTTTCTTTTTTTCCATGCCTTTCGTTATAAAGCCTTTGATCAACTTTTTCTTCTCGGCTTGCATTTCCACCGGTATTTTCTTGCCCATCGCCTTTCTTAACTTGTCCGCTTCAAGCCAAGAGTATCCCGCCAAGTTGATGGCTGTCATAAGAACGTCGTCTTGATACACCAAAAGTCCGTAGGAAAACTGAAGATAATCTTTCATCCGTGTGTCCATGTAAGAGACAAGAGATGGGTCATGCTTTCTACGTATATACTCAGGAATAGACTCAAGCGGTCCCGGACGATAAAGCGCCACCATGACGTTTATGTCATGAATTGTGGAAGGGCGCAAGTCTTTAAGGTATTTAGTCATACCGGAGCCATTTAGCTGGAAGAGCCCCATAGTTTCTCCACGTCCGAGCATATCATAGGTCTTTTGGTCGTCTAGCGGTATATTTTCTATATCAACACTTATTCCATGAGTCCTCTTTACTATCGCAACCGAGTCGGCGAGGATTGAGAGGTTGCGGATTCCCAAGAAATCAAACTTGAGAAGTCCAGCGTCTTCTATGGAGTACATGTCGTACTGGGTGATAATCTTACCACCTTTTGGATCCAGCTGAAGTGGAGTATAGTCTACGATCGGAGTAGGAGATATCATCACTCCGGCAGCGTGTACTGATATATGCCTCGCGCAACCTTCCATCCTCTTTGCAAGATTAATGATTTTTTTTGTAGCCTCATCACTCTCTATCAGCTCTTTGAGCTCAGGGGTTATGTCTATGGCATGGTCAATGGTCATTGGAAATCCTTGCGAGCCGATCGGTATAAGTTTTGCGATCCTATCCCCGACTGAGTAGGGCTCACCAAGAGCGCGCGCCACGTCGCGTACGGATCCACGGGCGAGCATCGTACCGAATGTGCAGAGTTGTGCTACTTTGTCTTCACCATATTTTTCTTTGGCATAATTTATCACCTCATCTCGCCTTTTGTCAGCAAAGTCCATGTCTATGTCCGGTGCTGATGGACGCTCGGGGTTTAGGAATCGTTCAAACGGTATTTGGTAATCTATAGGATTTACAGAAGTGATACCGAGAAGGTAGGTAGTTAGTGAACCCGCGACAGAACCGCGAATGTTGGTATATATATCGTTCTCCCTGGCAAAGCGAATAAGGTCAGCTACCACTAGAAAGTATGGCGAGTATCCCTTATCACGAATGATGCCAAGCTCATAGTCCAGTCTTTCTAAAACATCGCTTCTGCCCTCCAGTCCGCGCTTTGGTATACCATCTTTCGCAAGTCGCAGAAGCTCGCTATCATAGCTTGTACCAACTGGAATTTTGTAATCTGGAAACACCCAACTTCCGAGTGGAATTTCCAGATTGCATCTATCTGCAATCTCTAGCGTGTTTTGCACCGCCCCTTCGGCAAAAGCAAAGTTTTGATTTGCAGTCTCTGGATCTATAAAAGAAAAATCGTCATCCGAAAGTGAGAGGCGATCTTTGTTGTTGACATCATCGCCAGTCTGAATCGCAAGTAATGTGTCGTGAGCGTTGTGGTCTTCCTTATGCAGATAGTGGCAGTCTTGGGTGCCGACCATCTTTATATTATTTTCTTTGGCGAGCTTTACAAGTCCCGCCATAATCTCTTCCATTCTATCCAGTCCGGGGTGATGCATTACTTCAATATAATAATTTTCCGCGCCAAATATATCTTGATGTTTCTTGATGATTGAAAGCGCTTTCTCCTCGTCTCTCGCCCAAAGCGCGGAACAAAGTTCGCCACCTAGACATCCGGAAAGCGCGATAAGCCCATCACTGTGTTCTCGCAAGATCTCGTGATCCATACGCGGTTTGTAATAAAAACCTTCTAGATGCGATCGCGTTACCAACTTCATTAGATTTTTGTATCCATCTATATCCTTTGCCAATAGTGTGAGGTGGTAGGTATTTCTGGGACCATCTATCCCTGGTCGGCGAAGGGTGCGTCCTTCGGGAGCTACATATGCTTCTACCCCTATGATAGGCTTTATGCCGGCTTTCTTGCATGCTTTGTAGAAATTGATAGCAGCGTACATGTTGCCATGGTCTGTGAGACCGATAGCTTTCATGCCATAATTTTTGGCGGTACTAACCATCTCGTCAATTTGGGACAGTCCATCTAGAAGAGAAAAATGTGAATGATTATGAAGATGGATGTAGGACATAAGTTTTGAGCGCAGTAGCGCAGTAGGATGACGACGAGAATTAGGAAGATAAACAGATTTTCACTTTTCCTTAATTCCTAATTCTTAATTCTTGCCTGTTTTTCTCACAAGAGAGGCAATCCAAACTCTAGCTTCTTTCCAGACTTGCCGTGTTGTCTGCCGACATCCATTCTATCATACTTATGGGTCTACATTGCTGTGGAGATTGGTGTAGAATGGTGGGTATGAAATGGTTGGTCGGAATAGATGAAGCGGGGAGGGGTCCACTTGCGGGTCCCGTCGCCGTGGCGGTTTTCGCTATCCTAGATAGGAGTTCAACTTCTATCCAGAAGGTTTTGAGGGTGGCGGAAGTGAAGGATTCCAAGAAATTGAGTGAGGGGAAAAGGGAAGAGGTATATGGGCGACTCTGCGAGTTGCGGGATGCGGGGGAAGTGCTGTTCGCGTGTTCGCTTGTGAGCGCGAGAGTTATAGACAAAGTGGGTATAACAAAGGCTGTGAAAATTGCTCTAGCTCGATCGCTTCAAAAGCTCGCTCTTTGTCCTCGCGATTGTGATGTGAGGTTAGATGGTCTTTTGCGCGCGCCGTCCGTTTACAAAAAACAAAGAACTATTATACGAGGAGATGACACCGTGTCTGCTATAAGCGCGGCTTCTATCGTAGCAAAGGTGACAAGGGACAGGTATATGAGGAAACTCGCAAAAAAATACCCCGATTATGTCTTCCAAAAACACAAAGGGTATGGGACAAAAAGTCACTATGACCTCATTTTGGCAAACGGTCTCTGCGCTTTACACAGGAGAAGCTACCTTTCCAAAATTAGAACTCTCGCATAACTGGCGCATTTGCACTGGTTTCAGAGATTAATGGGGTCAGACCCCCTAGATTTAAGGGGTCAGACCCCATTAATCTCTTCTACGTCTTGGTCGCCAAGATTCCTCCAACCAGCACGACTGCATCCAGTTATGCAGGAGTTCTATTGGACAAAACTCATAGTTAGTGTTTTTTTTTTACAGCGGATTGATTTTTGGCTAAATTTGCATACTTTGGATATTTGTAGTAATATAGTATTTATGTCAGTAAGGATGCGACACACAAGGGCACATACGAGAAACCGAAGGAGTCATCACGCTCTTACGGAGGCTACGCTCACGTCATGCGAGAAGTGCAACGCGATGCGCCTTCGCCACACCGCTTGTGGCAACTGCGGTGTATATAGGGGCCGTCAGGTGATAGACATGGCGGGCGTTTTGAAGAAAAAAGAGGAGAGACGCAAAAGACATGACAAGGAACTCATGGGACAAAATGCCATAAAGCGCGAGAAAACAAAAACAGAACCCAAAAAATCCATCAACGAAGAGAAGGTTTCCAAAGATTCAAAATCAAGAAAAGGTTTCAATCTTTTCCGAAAAACTCCAGTCTCGGAGTAAGTGAGGCAAAAGGGAAAGACTGGATAAGAATTATGAAGTAGGAATTATGAATTAAGGTGGCTGTTGTCGTAATCGGACGATACTTACAATGAATTTCCTTAATTCCTAATTCTTAATTATTCTTTCACCTTTTCCATTATTGTGCTTGAATTATGTTGAGTACATGTTAGAATACATGTACTATAGTTTTGTTCTTCGTCCAAGACGCTTACAAAAATGACAAATCGCCATTTAGCGAGATCCATTGCAATGCAGTCCCTCTTTGAGTGGGACTTTGTAAATGCTTCACCCGAGCGTCTCTCTCGTATAATATCTGAAAACGCTGCCGAATTTGCACCGGGTGTTATTGAAGTCGGTTTTATTTCGCGTGTCGTCAATGGCGTGGTAGAAAAGTTAGATGCAATAGATGACATTATAAGCAAGGCTGCTCCGGAGTGGCCACTTCGGAAGATAGCAATTGTAGATCGCAACGTTTTGCGAATAGGATTGTTTGAGCTTCTTTTCATGGATAGAAAGGAAGTACCGGCGAAGGTTGCTATCAATGAAGCGATAGAGCTGGGGAAAACTTTTGGAGGTGAGTCGTCGGGGAAATTTATAAATGGTGTGTTAGGGACTGTGTACAAGGAGTTGGGAGAGCCAGGCAAGGAAGAAACTACCAAAATAAAGCGTCCTCGTGGCAAAAACAACGCTAATGATTTTGAAAAAGAAGAGCTTCAGAATATGCCTCTCCAAGAGCTTGCTGGTGGGGTAGTATATTCGGGTGCGGGCGGAGAAATTGAGCTTGCTTTGGTACACGACATCTTCGGCTACTGGACGCTTTCAAAAGGGAAAATCATTCCAGAAGTTGATTCTAATATAGAGATGGCCGCGACAAGGAAAATAAAAGAGGAGCTGGGAGTGGACGCCATAGTTCAAGAGACAATTGATTCAAATGAGTATGTAGCCAATGATCCCGAGAAAGGTCAGATCAGAAAAAGAGTTTCCTATTTTCTGATGCGATCAGAGAAAAAAACCAAACTTCTGCATAATTCTACCGGATTGGATGACTCAAGATGGTTCCCGCTAGACGAGATACCACAACTCACAATGTATAACGATCTTGTTCCCATTATCACCAAGGCGATTGTGTTGTTGGCAGAGCGCAAAGATGCAGGCGACAAAAAACATCAAAATTAATACAATGAATAATCTAGATAAATTTGAAAAAAAGATGGGTCTCTCATTTAATGATCCAAATTACTTGCGTCAGGCTTTTACGCATCGCTCGTACTTAAATGAACATTCCGAATGGAAAGGTAACCACAATGAGCGTCTGGAATTTTTGGGAGATGCTGTCTTGGAACTTGTGGCAACCCACTTTCTATACATGCAGTATCCAACCAGACCGGAAGGAGAGCTTACCTCCATTAGGGCTTCTATTGTGAACACTACATCGCTTTCTGAGACGGCGTCTGCTCTTGGGATGAATGAGTATTTAATGTTATCCAGAGGAGAAGCAAAGGACACTGGTAGAGCAAGACAGTACATTCTGGCGAATACCTACGAAGCTGTCGTAGGCGCGATATATTTGGATAAAGGCTATGATGAGGCAAAAAGCTTTATAGAACTTACGCTTCTGCCAAAAACTGATAATATCGTGGAGGAAAGTCTTTGGCGAGATGCCAAAAGCTATTTTCAGGAAAAGGCGCAGGAGATGGAAGGTGTTACTCCAAATTATGAAGTAGTGAGTGAGGAGGGACCCGATCATGACAAGACATTTACAGTGGCTCTCTATATTGGTAAGGAAAAAGTGGCAGAAGGATCCGGACACTCCAAACAAGACGCGGAGACTAGTGCCGCCCGCGCAGGTCTAGAGGGAAAAAGCTGGAATTAAAGGGAAGATAATAGAAAATGGAAACCTGCCCGACGGCAAGGCGGGTCTCAAAATGGAAAATTATAGTGTAAAGTTGAAAATATCTGAAACGAATTTTCAATTTCCAATTTTGCAATTTTCAATCAATTTACAATGAGTCAATTTCCAATTTTCAAACTCTGTTAATAAAGTATGTCTTAAAGAAAGAGAGTGTTGACTTTGGTTAGAGTATCTTCTGATTACTTTCATATAAAACATAGTGTTATCTAACTATTGTGGATACAAATACAATGTTTGAAGCATTGGAAATTGAAAATTCATTGAAAATTGTAAAATTAAAAATTGAAAATTCATCAATCATTTTACCATTTTACATTGTCATTTTTCATTTTGAGACCCGCCTTGCCGTCGGGCAGGTTTCCATTTTAAATTGCTAGACCCTTTCACCTAGTGCGTCTGTCCCCAGACGACTATCTTAATTATTTGAATCTCAAGGTAAAATAAAGTCATGCTTCTTAAGCGCCTAATGCTTCAGGGCTTCAAGTCTTTTGCGAAAAAGACTGTATTTGAATTTGATACAAACGTTACGGCAATAGTGGGACCAAACGGCTCCGGTAAGTCAAATACGGCGGAAGCACTGCGTTGGGTCTTGGGGGAACAGTCGCTTACCACAATTCGGGGTCGTCGTGGGGAGGACTTTATTTTCGCCGGCACACCCGGTGTGTCTCGCCTAAATACGGCTTCTGTTTCTGTTGTATTTGAAAATTCAGCTCGCCAATTTTCTATAGATTTTGATGAGGTGGAGTTGACCCGTGATGTTCACCGTGATGGTGAAAACATCTATCGCTTAAATGGTACCAAGGTACGCCTTCGCGATATTATTGAGCTTCTCTCCTCAGTATCTCTCGGAGCTTCAGCACATCATGTGGTTTCTCAAGGTGAGGCGGATCGTTTGCTTTCCGCGAATCTGGAAGAAAGAAGAGATATGATAGAGGATGCGCTTGGGATAAAGATATATGAGTACAAACGAACCGAGGCAAAGAGAAAACTAGAGAAAACTGAAGTGCACGCCAAAGAAGTAGAGAGTTTACGGCGCGAGATAGCGCCACATCTGCGGTTTTTGGAAAAGCAGGTAGAACAGGCTAAGAGGGCGGAGTCACTCAAGAGTGAGCTATTGTTGCTATATGGAACTTATCTCGCCGACGAGAGAGCGTATGTAGAAGACAGGAGCGAGGCTATCGCTTCACGAACGGAATTAGCAAGGAATAAGAGAGAAGAGATAGAAAGAGCAATCTCTGATCTTGGCAAACTGCGCGAAGACGTGCCCAGAAATGCCATCATGGCAAAAATTAGTGAAAGAGATGTCTTATTGCACAGCACAAGAGAGAGAGAAACAGAAGAGATAAGAAAATTGGGGAAAATAGAGGGCGCGCTTGAGGGCAAGAAAGAGGAAAAAGAAAGACTTAAAGAAAGTACGGAAGAAGATGAAGACAACGGAGCCACTGTACCGATCACCAGTGTGGCGGCATTTGTAGGAGAGCTAGAAGGTGTGGCGGAGGTGGCGCTTGTTTCCAGTGATGCGGAATCGGCACGTGGCGCGCTTCAGTCAATCCTCGTATCTATTCGTAGTTTCCTAGATAGATGCAGAGGACTCAAGGTGGAGAAATCAGAAAATAGAGAACATGTTATAGAGAGCGAAATACAGGAATTGGAAAGGGAAGTGGGATCTGGGCGAGCGAAATTGGAACTTTTTCTGCGAGAGAGGGGGGGATACGAGCATGAGATTATCGTCTTGCGCGCCGAGCTTGATTCTCTTGTGTCCAAGACAAGAGATGCGGAGCGTGAGCATTATGAGTTGGATAAAAAGAGGAGCGAAATACTAAATGAGGAGCGGATGATATCCTTGGAGATGTCCCAAATTGTAAGCATGAAGGAAGATCTAAAGAGGGAAGAGACTGAGGCAGCTGTTCTCGTAGGGAGAGCAGTTCTTAACAACGAAGGGTCGGATATTCAGCCTTCGCGTGAAGAGCAGATGGGCAAACGAAAAAAGATAGAAAGACTCAAGATCAGGATTGAAGAAATTGGCGGTGGGGGTGAGGAAGTGTTAAGAGAATATGAGGAGACCAAAGAGCGCGATCTATTTTTGCAAAAGGAGCTTGTGGACTTGCGAGAGACAAGCCAAAAGCTACTTTCTATAATGGAAGATTTGGGGAATCAGATTGATGCCGAATTCAAGACGGGCGTGGCGCGTATAAATCTTGAATTTAGTAAATATTTCGCGCTTCTATTTGACGGTGGTGGAGCAAAACTCACGATTGTGCGTCCCCGAAAGAGGCATGTTGTAAGTCTGGAAAATAGCGGAGAAATTGTAGAAGATAATGAAGATGTCGCGCGTGAAGGTTTGGACATTGAGATATCTATCCCTAGAAAAAAGGTGCGAAGTCTAGAGGCGCTTTCCGGAGGAGAGAGGACTTTGGTATCTATTGCCCTACTTTTCGCCACAGTAGCTGTCAAACCGCCGCCTTTCCTTGTCCTGGACGAGACAGATGCCGCCCTTGACGAAGCCAACTCCAAAAAGTATGGCGACATGCTTGAAACAATCGCTTCGGATACTCAACTCATCTTGGTAACGCACAACAGAGAAACCATGAGTCATGCCGGCGCGCTCTACGGCGTTACTCTCGGGCAAGACGGCGTCTCACGTGTCCTCTCCGTAAAATTTGAAGAAGCGGAGCAGATGGCGGCGAGATAAATCATTTGCGATATTGCTACACTACTAGGGAAAAATCAAGTTGGCGCGAGGCGGGGTTTGCGGAGGAGACCTTTATTTTTAGCTTGTCTCCGAGTCGGAAACGACGTTTATTTTGCTTGCCATAGATTGCGTACTTTTTCTTGTCGTGTTCGTAGAAATCATCGCCAAGATTGCGAAGCGCCACGAAACCTTCACACCTTGTGTCTATTGTTTCTACAAAAAAGCCATAATCTGTAACTCCGGAGATAACGCCCCAGAATTCCGTGCCGATATGTTCCACCATGTACTCCACCTGCTTTAGTTTGACGCTCTCGCGTTCCGCTTCCATCGCCCCGCGTTCTCTCGCGGACGAAACAGCGCACATGTGTTCATAATCCGCCCGATCCCCTTTGTTCGGAGTTTTGCCAGCAAGATAGAGCGAGAGCAAGCGATGCACCATTATGTCGGGGTATCTTCGGATGGGGGAGGTGAAGTGCGTGTATGCCCCAAACGCAAGTCCGTAGTGCCCAATATTTTTGGTAGAGTAGACCGCCTTTGCCATAGAACGAAGCATTGAGGCAGATACGAGATGTTCCATTTCGGTACCGGATACTTCCTTGAGGATTTTGTTTAGAGCGTGTGGATCTACCTCCTTTTTCTCACCTTTACCACCGTGCTCTAGCTTCATGCCAAAGGCTTTCAAGAATACGGATAGTTGATCCAACGAGTCTACGTTTGGCAGGTCGTGATTTCTGTACACAAAAAATACTTTCCTCTCCGAACCTGTCTCATTTTTCTCAAGTTTTTGCACATACTCCGCTACCCGCTTGTTGGCTAGTAGCATAAAATCCTCCACTAGAAGATGGCTGTCGGTACGCACCTTCTTGACCACTTCCAGCGGTTTACCTTTCTCGTCCAAACGAAACTTAACTTCGTCATCCAGATCAAAAGTTATCGCGCCGTCTTGCTCCCGTCGCTTGCGCAGAGATTTGGCGATGCTGTTCATTGTAAGAAGTGATTCGCCAAATTTTGCCATATCTCCCGCTGTCGGTTCCTTACCGTCAAGTACCATCTGTGCCTCCTCGTATGTGAAGCGTCTGTCTGAATGTATCACGGTGCGCCCAAACCATTCATTGATTACAGTGCCATCTATTTTTATGGTGAAGATTGCAGAAAATGTCAGACGATCTTCGTTTGGCACGAGAGAACAGACATTGTTTGACAACACTTCAGGCAACATGGGGATAGTGCGATCCACAAGATATACCGAAGTTGCGCGTTCACGAGCCTCTTTGTCTATCGCGGTTTCCGGGCGTACATAGTGAGAAACATCCGCGATGTGTACACCTATCTCAAATACTCCGTCACCAAGATCTGAGAAAGACAGAGCATCATCAAAATCCTTCGCATCTGCGGGATCTATGGTAGAGGTGAGTACCCCTCGCATATCTCGCCTTTCGGCAATTTGGGATTCCGGCACAGGAAGCGCGTTTTTTGCAATCGCCTCTGCCTCCTTGTGGAGAGCGGGCGCGAGCTCAGGTTCAAATCCGGCTGATTCGGCAATAGCGCGCATCTCGGTCTCGTTGTCGCCTGCAGGACCGATAACGCGAACGATACGCCCCTCCGGACTTTTCTTGGGATCATCCCAGCGCACGAGCTCAATTAGTGCCTTGTACCCCGCAACGGCCTCCCTCGGGAGGGGAGTCTGAAGATGAAAATCCGTGTACGCTCTCCTATCGTCTAGCACAAGCCATGCCATGCCATCCACGAGCTCAATCGTCCCAGTGAAGCGAGTGCGGGCGCGCGAGACGATTCCCGTAACTTCACCCTTTAGAAAATCCCTATCACGTCCTGCAAGTAGCGAAACAGCCACGGTATCACCATGGAGCGCTGTCCCCAAGTATTCCTCGTGAATTATTACCGTGACCCCAGTCTCTGGATGCTCCACATATCCCACGCCTTTGCCTGAAACCCTTATAAGCGCTTCAAAAGCACTTTTCTTACTTCGGTTTTCTCCTGTATTTATATACATCAGATACAGAATAACACGAGTTCTTAATTGTGCACAATTTTTGGGCTGACCAAAAACTAAACCGCTTCTTTTTGGGAAGCGGCGTTACCTGAACAATTCTGGATTGAGCTCCACGCGCACCATGATTTGATGAGGGTGATTTTCTGGCGATTGGAATACGATAGCAAGTTCACGCGCACCATCAAAGGTCTCCACAAACCTAAGATAGTTTTCGCACTTGTCCGGACCATCGGTCGTATAGACAAGACCCTTTCTATCATATTGAATTATCTCACCCCTAACATTGCAAACTACGCTTTCACTTCTGAATAAGTGAAGCCTCAAGCAAATGGGAAGCATGAAAAAACTCTTTAATTCTGCGACCGAGATAGGGATCACAGAAAATCCGCCCCGAGCAATTACCCGTATGTCAAAGATACGCTTCCTGTCTGCTCTTAGTCCGACCGATTCCACGCTATCCCTACCATCTGCAAGGGATTTGCTGAACTCTCTGACAAAAACACCAATATCTATCCCGCAGGGTCTGACGAAGGGCGTAGCTTCCTTGGGCTTACATATTTTACCAGAAAGACCACTTGCATCCCTGAGGGCTTGTATGGTTTGAAAGCTGTTCCTTGCCGTATTGGAAATAGGTAATATCTTAGATTTTGCAATATCTTTTTTGCTCACTTATCATCACCTCCTTGTTCATGTACATTTCCGCGGAGAAGCCTAACATATCTAGGCAACTAAAGAAAGACCATTCTTTTTTTGACATTTGGCAAAAGCCCTGCTATCATGAGCAACCTATGTTAATGATTAGATTATTGAGAGTAGGCAGAAAACACGACCCGTCTTTCCGCGTGGTCGTTACAGATAAGAGAAATTCTACCAAGAGCGGGCGCTTTATAGAGCTTTTGGGTTTTTATGATGCGCGTACCGATAAAGTGGAGCTAAAAGGTGAGCGTATTTCATACTGGCTCTCGGTAGGCGCAAAGCCGTCCGGGACAGTAAATAATCTTTTGGTAGACGCGAAGATCTTGGCGGGAAAAAAGATAAACGTACTCCCCAAGAAGAACCCACCCCCAAAGACAGAAACTGAAGTAGCCACTCCCTCTAACGCTTTGAGTACAGAGAAAGAATCAAAAGAGCCAGAGGAGTCGGGCGCAAAAGAAGGTGAGGATAAAAGTGATAAGGCAACACCAACAGAACCAGTAAAGGAGGATACTCCCGCAAAATAAGATGGAGAAGAGGGGAAAAACTAAAGTAGCGTAACTGTGGGAAAAGTGCTTTCCCTTTTCTAAAACAAGGTGATATAATTGGATTTGCACTTGGATCAAATGCAGACACCAGAATGCTTTCGGAGGTCGATGTCCCGGGCAAGGTGTGCAATGTCTTAGTGTTCAGTTAGTCAGCAATAGTTAATACATGTTACTTATGCAGTACGATGATCAGAAATTTTTAGAGGATGTAATAAAAGCTCTCGTGGACAACCCAAGCGATGTGAAGCTTAATCGCACAGTTGATGAGATGGGAGTTTTACTAACGCTTGATGTACATAAGGACGATATGGGTAAAGTGATAGGACGAAATGGAAATACAGCGAAGGCCATACGCACACTTCTGCGAGTTGTAGGCATGAAAAACAATGCGCGTGTAAATCTAAAGATTAACGAGCCAGAAGGTGGTAGGGGACCAGCTTCCATGAGAAGCGAACTTGGTCAAGAGGCTCCTCGCCCGATGCCAGCTGCCGCGGATGCTTCATCGGCAGTGGATGAGGTTATGGCCGATCTTAAGGTATAGGAAATTAAAGGGTTCAGACCCCCTAGATTTAAGGGGTCAGACCCCAACTGGCGCATGGAAAGGTGAAAGGTTGACGGTGGAATAGATCTCCGCGCTGGCAGATTTGTAATAGATAATCAAAACTCCGCAACGTGCGGAGTTTTGATTTATTGGTTCCGACAATAAGTTTGCTATTCCTTATACTGTAAGATTGTATAGTATGATAGTATAAGGTGTACAAAACTATCGCGTTGTCCCCACTTATACCTGACCAACGGTCATTCCTGGAAAATAGAGGTTTTAATTTTCAATTTTCAATTTTGCAATGAATTTTCAATTTTCAATGCTTCAAACGTGGGCATATATACTTACAAGTAGTGTATAGTCGTCCTCGTCATTGAAAATTGAGTCATCCGCCCGGATGAATCCATTCGGACGGGTTGGAAATTGATTGAAAATTGGAAATTGCAAAATTGAAAATTAACATTGTGTATGCGAGAGGGAGAAAGGTGGGGACAATGAGTTTAGGATTTACATATAAGGAATAGGTTTGAATCGTCTAATTTAGATCTACAAATTTTAGTTTTGAACATTAATTTTTCTTCTGAAAAGCATGATAACATTTCATGTAGTTACTATATTTCCGAAGATGTTTGATTCCCTTATGGGGGATTCCATCATAAAACGCGCCCTTTCTGGTGGTATGATACGAGTGCTTTTTTATGATCCAAGGATGTATACAAAAGATAAGCACCGAAAGGTGGATGAGCGTCCGTACGGAGGGGGACCTGGGATGGTGTTTTGCGCGGAGCCTATTTTGCTTGCGGTAGAGGATATAAAATCAAAGATTGCGAAGAGTAGAGGCATGGGAAGCGCGGAAGTAAAACTATTTATCACATCTCCTCGCGGAAAAAGATTTAGCAATGACATGGCTGAGGAAATAAAAAACGAAGACAGCGATTTAGTTATAATTTGTGGACGTTATGAAGGACTAGACGCTCGCATAAAGAAAATCATTGGAGCCACGGAGATTTCCATAGGTCCGTATACACTGACGGGTGGGGAACTGCCAGCAATGGTGATGATAGACGCAATCACACGTCGCATAGATGGAGTGCTCGGCAATTCAGATAGTATTGAAGAGAAACGCGTGGCATCTCGTGCCTTGTATACTCGCCCGGAAAAATTGAAGTGGAAAGGTAAGACCTACAAAGTACCGAAGGTGCTTCTCTCTGGACACCACAAGCTTCAAGAAGACTGGCGCAAAAAGAACAGATAATACCCGCCATCCGTCTACTAGAGTTCTACACCCTTTGCATATCCCACAGGAAATTAACCCCGCAAGGTCAACCTTTTTGGACGACCGTCCAAAAAGGTTGACCTTGCGGGGTGTGGTGTTGGCGGAACAAATAAAAAAGTCCAAAGATGCTTGTTTTGGTGGGGGTGGCGCGCTCGCTTTGGGGATGTGAGCACCATGCAACCACTTGCATCTTCGGACCGGTTCGTCTTTCTGGAAGCTTAACGAACTTCTCGTTCGTAGATCCTCTCGCGGATGTACGTCCGCCTGATTACTGTGTACTCACCGTAGCCATCATAGTAAGATGGAGCTTGGGGGTACGAGGATCTTCTGCGTGAGGGGACGCTATAGTAGCGGTCGCCCTCTATGTAGACGTTGTTGCGCAATCCTCCAAATGAGGACCCGTAATCAAAACGTCCACCTTGACTGAATCTCCGCGATTGTCCAAATCGCGAAGATGAGCCGAACCTACCGGAGTGACCCTGCAGAGAGAGCAGATTGCTCTCAAAATATGGGTCATGCGAGTAGAGTCCGCTACCGTAAAGCGCTCTGGAGTGCGCGCGGCGGCTTACGGGTGAGCCATTCGGAAAGTACCCATCCTCACGCTCCGGGTCGGAGCGGTAGCCACCATAGAGCGATGGATACAAAGGTCTCTGCTGCGCGAGAGCATCCGAGACGCCCAGCAAAAACACAAAAACCAAGATCAATGAACACAGAATGAAAGATCTCATGAGATCCTCCTTTCGCTTGGCTTCATCAAATCAGGATACTTCCTGACTGTGAGCCGAGCTGTCTAGATTTATTATAACACCACTTACCTTTCTCGTCAATAGAGCAACAGCAACCAAACAATTAAATGGGCAGTACTACTTTCCCATTTAATGTTCGGAATCAAGAATTAGAATCTGAGATTTCAATTTTCCGATATACTTTCCTTGACTCCTAATTCCTAATTTTTACCCGAAACATCATCGGGTGGGGCGGGCATAATTCTCAATTCTTCGTCCCAACCTTTTTCCTTTCCCCTTTCACCTTGATGGGGCTGTTGACAAGTATGGTTGCTTTTTGCTATAATAGTTGTTACCTATTTGATTGCGTTACAGTTGCATGATAGCTTGTAGATAATAGAGTACTATTATAACTGTTCAGCTATCTTACATTTTATAGATCTCGTTGCACATGAGTAAGAAAAGTCTTACTGGCTTTATTGTGCTCTCTCTTTAATAAATAGATTTTTCATATAAGCATTATGCAAAACGCATCCGAATCCAGAGGCAAAGAGAAGACAGTAAGGGTTTTGCCACAAAAAAGATTTTCAAGATACAAAGAGCCTCTTGCTCCGTATCCATCGCTGGCTGAGATTCAAACATCTTCTTATGACTGGCTGGTAAAAGAAGGTGTTGGAGAGTTGCTAAAAGAATTTTCACCAATCTCTGATTATACAGGAAAAAAGTTTGACCTCTTTTTTGAAAGCTTTGAATTTGATTCTCCAAAATTCAACGAACACCACGCAAAAGAGAATAAGATGAATTACGAGGCTCCACTGCGCGTGAGAGTGCGACTTGTAAATAAGATGCTTGGATCCGACAAAGAGCAGGAAGTCTTTTTGGCGGATTTTCCCGTGATGACGGATCATGGGACTTTTGTGGTAAATGGCGTGGAGCGCGTCGTAGTATCACAGTTGGTGCGTTCTTATGGAGCTTTCTTTACAGCAGGGGAGTCGCGAGGAGAAAGGTATTTTGGGGCGAAGATTATACCGGCAAGAGGTGTATGGATAGAGATTGAGACTGATAGTGACGGCGCAATATATGTACGGATTGACAAAAAAAGAAAATTTCCCATCTCATCATTGCTTCGCGTTTTCACGGAAGAGAGTGATGAAGACATAATGAAGAGGTTTGAGAAGATCACAAGCAGTGTGCATTACATAGCCAACTCATTCGCCAAAGATCCTGCCAAAACAAGAGAAGACTCGTATGTAGAAATGTATAGACGCCTGCGCGATTCTGATCTAGCCTCACCGCAGGCAGCCAAGGATTTTATAAACAATCTCTTTACCCTTGAGCGCTATGACCTATCTCCGGTGGGTCGCTTCCGATTGAACGAGCGTTTTGGCATAACGCAAACAAAGAATGATGGAATAGATAGAACATTGAGATATGACGATCTCGTTCGCGTTTTAAGTCACGTGATTTTACTTAACGAAGATCCTTTGTCTATGCCAGATGACATAGACCACCTTGGTTTTCGTAGAGTGCGTTCCGTAGGGGAGATGCTACAGCAGAAGATGCGCGTTGGATTCCAGCAGATGAAGAGATATATACAGGATAGAATGTCTACAATAGATGTGGACACTACTTTACCGACTCAGCTAGTTTCGCCGCGTCCATTTCAAGCGAGGGTAAAAGAGTTCTTCACTACCAACCAACTTTCGCAGCTGATGCAACAAGAAAATGTGCTCGCGGAGCTAGAGCATTTGCGCAAGCTATCGGCGCTTGGACCGGGAGGACTCTCCAGAGAGAGAGCGGGATTTGAAGTGCGTGATGTTCATCCGTCACATTATGGGAGACTATGTCCCATTCAGACCCCGGAAGGTCCAAACATTGGTCTAATTTTGACTCTAGCAAGTCACGCTAGAATAAATTCTTTAGGCATCATTGAAACTCCTTACGCCAAAGTGAATGGTGGGAAGCTAACTGGGGAGGTTGTGTTCATGAATGCCCTTGAAGAAGAGGATTTCACGATTGCGCATGGCGCTACGGCTACGGATGAAAGTGGTAAAATCACTGACGAACTGGTAGAGGTGAGAAAAAAAGGAAAGCCGATGGTCATAGCTCGTGACGCGGTCATGCTGATGGAAGTTGTTGCAAATCAACCATTTTCAATCGCTACGGCGATGGTGCCATTTATTGAGCATGACGCGGCTGAACGCGCGGCGATGGGTTCAAACATGCAAAGACAAGCCACTCCGTGCGTCGTACCAGAAGCTCCCGTAGTGGCAACTGGCATAGAGACAATCGCCGCAAGACATGCCGGGCGTTCTATATACGCAAAGGACGATGGTACCATAATGAAGGCTGACGCGAAATCAATAACAATTAAGTACAAGGAAGGAAAATCAGAGGAGATAAATCTCATAAATTTTACGAGAAGTAATAACTTCACAATTTTGCACCAACGTCCGACAGTCTCGCCCGGAGCGAGTGTCAAAAAAGGAGACTTGCTCGCCGATGCATCCACGACAGAAGGAGGGCAGATGGCTCTTGGACAAAATGTCGTCTGTGCCTTCATGAGCTGGCAAGGCGCGAACTACGAGGATGCCATCATCATTTCCGAAAGACTTGTTAAGAGGTCTAAATTTACATCCATTCACGTGGAAGAATTTTCATCAAACGTTAGAGATACAAAACTGGGACCCGAGATAACAACGCATGATATCCCAAATGTTGGAGAAGCAAAACTAAAAAATCTAGACGAAGATGGTATTATTCAGATTGGAGCGGAAGTGGGACCAAATGACATCTTGGTCGGTAAGATCACGCCCAAAGGAGAAACTGAGCTCACGCCCGAAGAGCGACTGTTGCGCTCCATCTTTGGGGAGAAAAGCCGTGATGTCAAAGATTCGTCGCTTAGGATGCCGTATGGAAAGCGCGGTCGCGTGGTCGGCGTGAAGGTATTTTCAAGAGATAGGGGAGACAAGCTGGAAAGCGGTATAATCAAACGAGTGCACATAGAGGTGGCACAACTTAGAAACATATCTGTGGGCGACAAGCTCGCGGGAAGACATGGAAACAAAGGTATTATTTCACGCATACTTCCAGAAGAGGATATGCCGTACATGAAAGACGGAACACCGGTGGATATCATATTGACACCACTTGGAGTAGTTTCTCGTATGAACCTGGGACAGATTCTGGAAATGCATTTGGGACTCGCCGCGGATGCCCTTGGCTATCAAGCCATAACTCCCACGTTTCTTTCGGTGACTGAAGAAGAGATAAGGGGAGAGCTGAAAAAAGCGGGAAAGAGCGAGGATGGCAAAATGATACTGCATGATGGTCGCACGGGGGAAGAGTTCAATCAGCCTATTGCTGTGGGCGTGATGTATGTGCTCAAACTTCACCACATGGTGGAAGACAAGATTCACATGCGCTCCATCGGACCGTACTCTTTGATCACACAGCAACCTCTTGGTGGTAAGGCACAAGGTGGTGGGCAACGCTTTGGGGAAATGGAAGTGTGGGCTCTAGAGGGATATGGCGCGGCTCACATGTTGCGCGAGATGCTAACCATAAAGTCAGACGATATTTTAGGACGCTCTGCCACATTTGACTCTATCGTGAAAGGGGAGACAGTTAGAGATCCAAATTTGCCCGCCTCGTTTAATGTACTCCTAAACGAACTTAGAGGACTTGCACTGGATGTTGATTTGGTACATAAGAACAAGAAACTGGTCAAAGCCGATTATAGTGGAAAGGGGAGAGAGTGAGCTTAACAGGTACGAGCTTTTTGAAAATTATCTCATTCATTATTTATGGAAACAATACAAAGAGGACGTATAATACAGGCGACATCCGGTTTTGACCAGATTACGCTAAAGCTTGCTTCACCCGAGCGTGTCTTGGAGTGGTCGTTTGGAGAAATCACAAAGCCGGAAACTATAAACTACCGAACGCAGAGAAGTGAGCGAGGGGGACTTTTTGATGAGAGGATTTTTGGACCCGAGAAGGATTACGAATGCTATTGCGGGAAGTATAGACGCATAAGATTTAAAGATATCATTTGTGAGAAGTGTGGGGTAGAGGTTACTAGATCTATTGTGCGTCGCGAGAGGATGGGACACATAGAACTCTCAAGTCCGGTCGCGCACATATGGTTTGTCCGTGGCGTGCCTTCACGGATGGGTCTTCTTCTTGGCCTATCCACCATAGACCTTGAAAAGGTAATTTATTTCGCGGGCTATATTATAACTAAAATAAATGAAGACGAGCGAAAGAATATATTGGAGGCACTTGATCATGAGTTCAAAACAAAGACCAAGGCTGCCGGAAGCGACGAAGAGAAGGAAAAAATTAAAGCTTCTCTGTCGGAAGTAAAGAAAGAAATATCAAGCTTGCAAAGAGGAAAGGTTCTTGACGAAATTTTGTACCATAAATACTCAATCAAGTATTCTTCAATCTTTGAGGCGCAGATTGGAGCTGAAGCAATATACAAGATTGTAAAAAATATTGATCTGCAAAAATTAGGAGATGAGCTTGAGAAAAGATTGCCGGAAGTGGGCGCAGCTGAGAGACCAAAGGTGTTGCGTCGTCTTTCAATGGTTAGAGCTATGGTGAGATCAAAGGTAAGACCCGAGTGGATGTTTTTGAAAAATGTCCCAGTGATACCACCAGCACTTCGCCCGATGGTGGCTTTAGATGGCGGAAGACATGCTACGTCTGATCTCAATGATCTGTATAGACGTGTCATAAACAGAAACAATCGTCTAAAGAAGCTAAAGGATCTCGGCGCACCGGAGGTGATTCAAAGAAATGAAAAAAGAATTTTGCAGGAAGCGGTGGATGCTCTAATAGACAATTCCATAAGGAGAGGTGGCGAACAGGGGGCGATTTCAAGCGCTCAAAGACGGCCACTCAAATCACTGGCTGACATATTGCGTGGAAAACCGGGGCGTTTTAGGCAGAACCTTCTCGGAAAACGGGTAGATTATTCCGGACGATCAGTAATCGTGGTTGGTCCGCAACTAAAGTTGTCTGAATGTGGACTTCCAAAGCATATGGCACTGGAATTGTTCCGCCCGTTTGTGGTTGGGAAGCTTCTGGAGAGAGAAATGGCATTTAATATAAGGGGAGCAGGGAAGCTGATAGAGGAGGGTGTACCTGAAGTATGGGAGATACTTGAGGAAGTAATACGAGATAAATATGTGCTCCTAAATCGCGCTCCTACGTTGCACCGCCTAGGTATTCAAGCATTTCAGCCGATACTCATAGAAGGAAATGCTATTCAGATCCATCCTCTCGTTTGTCCTGCATTCAACGCAGACTTTGACGGAGACCAGATGGCTGTGCATGTGCCTCTGGGCGACAAAGCGCAGAGCGAGGCAAGAGAGCTCATGGCTGCGAACAAAAATCTCTTAAAACCAGGTACTGGAGACCCGATTGTAACACCGAAACAAGATATGGTGCTTGGTTGTTATTGGATGACGAAGCAGATTGATGGTGAGATAGGCGAAGGTGGTATCTATGGTAGTCCAAATGCTGCCATCTTGGCGTATGATTACGGAGTACTCGCCTTTCGTGCCCGCATCAAAGTGCTTGGAACAGAGAAATCTAAATACGAAGCTTGGGCAGGGGTGCTCTATGAGACAACCGTGGGTAGAATTCTTTTCAATTCTGTTTTGCCGGATGATTTTCCTTTTATCAACAAGGAGTTAACGGCAAAAGAACTTTCAGCGCTAACAGAGGAGCTTATAGCCAAGTATGGTACTGACGCCATGGCTGATATACTGGATAAGATAAAGCACTTCAGTTTCAAATATGTAACTAAATCCGGTATTACCTGCAGCATCGCAGATATTATAGTGCCCAAAGAAAAAGGGGAACTTGTAGCGCAAGCTCGTAAGAAAGTAGAGGAACTTGAGCATCATTTTGAAAACGGATTTATTTCTGAGGCGGAGCGTTACCGCATGGTCATAGAAATTTGGCGAGGCGTTAGAGATAGACTGGAGATTATCTCGCCGGAACAGCTTTCTGAAGGGAGCGGAATAAAGGACATGCTCTTGTCTAGGGCGCGTGGTACTATCTCGCACCTCACACAGATGGCAGGCATGAAAGGGCTGATTGTGAATCCGCACGGTGAAGTTATTGATTTCCCGATTGTTCCCTCGTACAAAGAAGGACTCTCACCACTGGAGTACTTCATTACTTCTCACGGTTCTAGAAAGGGGCTAACTGACACCGCGCTCAACACTGCAAAATCCGGTTATCTTGCCAGAAAACTGGTAGATGTGGCACAGTCAATGATTGTGCGTGAGGAAGATTGTAGTGACAAGGATGGCAAGTGGGTAGCAAGAGCAGAGCTTGTAGGATTTGACACAATCTCTTCCGCGGTGCGCGGCCGCGTTCTCGCAAAGACGATAAACGATCCGGAAACTGGCAAGCCACTCTACAAACGAGGAGAGCTTATAATGAAAAGAGACGCTGAAATTCTGGACGGCAAAGGAGTAGGGGAAGTGTACATTCGCTCACCACTATCTTGCAAGACTCGTTTAGGGGTGTGTAGACAATGCTACGGGCTAGACATGGGGCGGGATAAGATTGTAGCTATGGGCGAGGCAGTTGGAGTCATCGCTGCGCAGTCTATCGGTGAACCTGCGACACAACTTACGATGAGAACATTCCACTCCGGAGGTGTGGCGTCTGAAGGCGGAGATATAACGATGGGATTGCCTCGTGTAGAGGAGATATTTGAGAGAAGAAATCCAAAAGCGGAGGCTGTACTTTCGGTAACGAAAGGGACTGTAATGGAGATAAGAGATGATGGAAAGGATAAAAAGGTTAAGATACTATCGGATAAGGATTCAAAGCTAACTGTAAAGCGTGGGAAGAAAGGGGCTCGGAGGGAAACTGACGGAGACACAGTAGAATATGAGATCCCGTACTCTCGCCAGATAGTGGTGCGTGAGGGGCAGGATATAAATGCTGGAGACTTTATCACAAATGGTTCTGCTAATCTGCAAGATCTATTCGCATACGGAGGGCGCTCCAAAGTAGAAGACTATATTCTTTCTGAAGTAAACAAGATATACGCGCTTCAAGGTGCTGCTATTTCCAGAAAACATATAGAAGTTATCATTAGGCAAATGTTTAGTAGACACAGAGTTTTAGACGGTGGTGATACTACGCTTGTGATTGGAAGTATTGCGGAGGTGGAAGAGATAGATCGCGAGAACGACTTGGTTAAGGTTGGTGGTGGCAAAGAAGCAAGCACCATGCCTCTCATAATGGGTATCTCAGAAGTTGCCCTCACGACACAGAGCTTCCTTTCTGCCGCTTCATTCCAGCATACGGGACGCATATTAATAGAGACTGCCATAAAAGGAGGTGTTGATTACCTGCGAGGGTTGAAGGAAAATGTGATCGTGGGCAGATTGATACCAGCAGGTACAGGCTATCGTGAACACCTAGAAGATATGAGAGAGGATTCGGAAGAAGATGTTAGCGAGTAGGTTGCGAGCTTGTAGGAACTAACTGGTAGCTTGTAGCTTCATGGGACGGCGTTGCTCTTGCTACGTCCAACGACATTTGTCAAAAGCTAGAAGCTACCCGCCTTGTCTTCTTGCAGGTAAGCTAGCTCCTAAAAGCTCACCACAATATATGTCTTCAAATGTTGAACAGGTAAAAGCTAGGCTTTCGGTGGTAGACGTTGTGGGCTCTTATATAAAGCTAGGGAGAGCCGGAGTAAATTGGAAGGCAAACTGTCCCTTTCATAGCGAAAAGACTCCTTCGTTTTATGTCTCACCATCTCGGGAGAGCTGGCATTGTTTCGGATGCGACAAGGGCGGAGATATAATCAGTTTTGTGGAAGAGTACGAGGGCGTGGACTTCATGGGCGCGTTAAAGATACTGGCTGATCGGGCAGGTTTCTCGCTTCTATTTGAGGGGAAGGGTAATAAGGACGAGAGGGAGGAGTTGAAAATAGCATTGGAGCTGGCGACATCCTATTATGAAGCGTTGCTTTCCAAAAAAGATGATGTGAGAAATTATCTCAGAGAACGTGGGCTTTCCTCAGACTCTATAAAGAAATGGCGCGTCGGCTACGCTCCTATGGGCTGGGGACACCTGAAGGATGCTCTCATTTCAAGGAAGGTGAGACCAGAGATGCTCGTAAAGGCTGGACTCTGCGCAATAAAAAAAGGTGAGAGGGCGGGGGAGAGGTCCATAGCCGAAGGTGATCTTTACGATCGCTTTCGTGGAAGAATCATGTTCCCGCTAATGGATCCTTCTGGATCCGTCGTCGGCTTTAGCGGAAGAATTGCACCAGGGAATACGACAGACACGGAGATGGGTAAGTATATAAACACGCAGGAGACGGTTCTTTACAATAAAAGCGGATTTCTCTACGGATACAATTTTGCCAAGAGTATGATTCGTGAAAAAAGGCGAGCCATATTGGTGGAAGGTCAGATGGATATCATAATGTCGCACCAAGCTGGAGTAGAAAATGCGGTTGCGGTATCCGGCACAGCCTTGACTACAAATCACGTAGAACTTTTGGGACGATTGGCTGACGAGCTTGTGGTGGCATTTGATGGTGATCCGGCTGGAGAGAGAGCTGCGGGAAGAGCTTTCAACATGGGTATGGCGAGCAAGAGAAGAATCACTGTAAAGGCAGTTACTCTCCAAAATGGTGTTGACCCAGCCGATCTCGCAAGAGATGATCCCACGATGTGGAAAAAGTTAACAGACGAGTCAGAACATTTTGTATCATTTCTTATATCCTCTGTGCAGAGACGTTCTTTGTCAAAGGAAGCCTTGAGGAGGGCTATGGACGAGGAGGTAATACCTTATATCGCTGTAATTGACAGTGTCATAGAGCAGAGTAAGTTTGTGCAAGATGTTGCTCTCTTAATCGGGGAAGGGGATGAGATAGTCTGGCACAGAGTGCGTGAGTTAGCTCCAAAGAGGGATCTACCCAAAGGAGGAAGTGGTACTACTGTCTCTCGTAGCATAAGTAAAACAGACGAAAAAATAAAATCACTTAGAGACAGATTACTATACATAATACGATCTGCTGAAGAGGCAAAAAAAGAGGGGGGAGTGGACTTTCTGGATATAAAGAAGAGGTTGGAAGAAATTATGCCAGGGTCAACGAGAGATATGAATGAGATGTTGCCGAAGGACTCTTTGTTAAACGAAGTAAGAATGGAAGACCTTGGAGTTTCAGTCGCGAAGATTGCTGAAGAGACTTTGTTGCAGTTGGAGGAAGAGTTGATTGGTAATGAGATGGCAAATTTACTCGTCCTCATAAAAGAAGGTGAGCACAAGCTAAGCGATGAAGGTATGGCAAATGATTTAAGCGCAAAACAGAGTCAATATTATGAGCTTTTAAAAAGAAGAAGTGCTATACAAGAAGGTCGTAGATTGCTATAATTTTATCTTATGGGCAAAACAAAGAAAAAAAGTGGGTTGGTGGCAACGAAGAGAATAGACATGAACAGGAGCAAGACCTCAAAAAGGAAGAGCGCGGCTAGCGCTCGTACTTCACGAGTGGTTAATAAACAGAAGAAGACGACGAGAGCAAAATCTATTAGAAAAATTTCCAGAGCCAGCTCGGTGTCTGTGAATTTCAAGAAGAGTGGGAGAGTGCTGAAGAGTATTAGCAACAAGAAAGCAAACAAAACTCAAACGCAAGCCAAAGCGAAGAAAGCGACAAAGCCAAGACTCTCCGGAAATTCTATTCGTGATATTAAAGTTGTAGCTGAAAGAGCAATGGTGCTAGCTCGTAGTAAGGGTAGAGAAAAGGAAACAAAAGAGTCTTCTCTTGGTGCTGGTTTAGGAACAGGCAGAGAGCTTTCCGTAGTGGGCAAGAAGGCTGGTTTGGAAGAGAAGGCCACGAATCTTATTACGAGGGGTAAGTCTCGTGGTTTTGTAACATATGGTGAATTGCTTAGAGAATTTCCGCAGATTGAAAACGATGTGTTATTTCTTGATGAGTTGTATCAGAAGTTTGCTGATGCAGGGATAGACGTGCTTGAGGAGGGTGGTCTATTGGACACCGGAGTTGCAACTCCGCAGACTACAGCACCACGGACACCACTTGGTGTGGACGGTCAGCTTGATTCAGTTCAGATGTATCTCCGTGAGATAGGTAAGTATCGGCTTATATCTGCTTCCGAAGAGCGAGAATTGGCAAAACGTATTGAAAATGGAGACAAAGAAGCGTCTTCGCTCCTCATAAAGGCAAACCTGCGTCTCGTTGTTTCAATTGCAAAGAAGTATGTAGGGAAATCTACAGACCTTACACTTTTGGATCTTATCCAAGAGGGGAATATGGGTCTATTTAAAGCGGTAGAGAAATTTGACTGGACAAAGGGATATAAATTTTCTACTTATGCGACATGGTGGATACGTCAGGCGGTAACCCGTGCAATCGCTGATCAATCACGTACCATCAGAATCCCAGTACACATGGTAGAAACCATTGCAAAATACAAACAAGTAGTACGTCGTTTGTCTCAAGATTTAGGTAGAGATCCGTTGCCTGTAGAAATCGCGACCGAGATGGGGGTGGAGGTGGAGAAAGTTCATCACATAGAACAGATAGATCAGGCGACTGTATCTCTGGAAAAACCGATAGGAGATGATTCTGACGCGTCTGTGTTGTCTGAGTTTATAAAGGATGACAAAATAGCGAGTCCCGCCGAAGATGCTTCACATAGAATTCTAACAGATCAGGTAAGGGAGATTTTGGGAGATCTTTCTCCAAAAGAGCGAAAGATATTGGAGATGCGACATGGATTGGAGGACGGAGTCATGCACACGCTGGAGGAAGTGGGTAGAGAATTTGGTGTAACTCGTGAGCGCATAAGGCAGATTGAAGCCAAGGCGCATGAAAAGATACGCTTTCATGATAAAGCAAAGCGTCTACTATCGTTTTAGCTTGAGGTCTTAAGCAAAAATTATGATAATAGGAGTAACGGGTACAAATGGCTCAGGAAAGGACACGGTAGCAGAGATACTGCAAAACGCCGGGTTTAAAAGATTTTCACTTTCTGATGAGATCAGAGAAGAGTTGAAGAAAAGAGGACTCCAAGAAAATAGGGAGACCACATCCAAGGTAGCGGACGAGCTACGCCTACAAGACCTCGGAGAGCTCTCAAAACGAGTCCTTTCCAAAATTGAGAAAGGAGAAAATTCGGTTGTAGTTAGCATAAGAACAAGAGCGGAGGTAAAAGTTTTTGCCGACCGTGGTGACTTTGTGTTGATTGGCGTAGATGCGAGTCCAGAGCTTCGCTACGAAAGGACAAGGGGTCGTGGTAGAGATGGTGACCAAAATTCCTTTGAATACTTTTTGGAGCACGATATAAAGGAGAGAGGAGGAAGCGCGGATCACGAACAGCAAATTGACAAACTTCTCGCCATAGCGGACTATGTGATAATAAATAACGATACTAAACAATCGTTCACCGAAAAAATAAATAAATTGATTGAAGAGATCTTGGACAAAAGAGGATGAGAGTAGGGGAGTGGTTTAGATATTTTACAGAGTCGGACGCTCGCTTAAAAAAATCTGTGTTTCTGATTACGAGACCAAACAGCCCACACGAAGATCATAATCTAACTTCAGAATATTTACGTAGTCGGATACTTCTCCGATTGTCTGTGGATAACTATAGGGAAGTGCGGTAGTTCTCCCTTTGTATGTGTCGCACAATGTAGATTTTACGACATATAGCACATTATGTATTCAAGCAGAGTTCTATGCTACTCCACAGGTGGAGTTTGTTTGTCCATTATCAAGATGTGCTATGTATGACATAGTGTCTATTGGCTTATAGGATTGGATAAGTTTCAGTGACCTATCGTAGTATTCCCGATTACTTGCCCAAGAGGCTTTTCCTAGTTTTCATGCCTTGAAATAACGTCAGTTTGCAACATATACTGTTTGTAATGTGTCGCAAAATGCAACCCCCTTATATAATGTTTGCTCCTTGCTATATATTTATAGATGTGGTATAATTGCCTAATATAAACATATTTAGAAAAACCATGAACAGAGCTATTTTATTGAGCGTAGGACTGTTGATAGGATTGACTACGGTCATCATGACTCCTGTGGTCGCTTTAGCGTGGTATACGCCTATTTTTCAGCCCATAGGGTATACAAATGGTGCATACGATCTTAGGAATACAGGCTATGAATGCTCGCTTTGGTGCCAGATGGATACGGGCACGTTCGTAGCTTACGCAGAGGATAGAGAGTATAGATATCAAGGTACACCAACGGTTATATTGAATCCTTACTCTAGATACGACACAACGTCATATGGACAACTTCCCTCTTCAATATCGTACGTACCATATGAAGGCTATCTACCGGGAAGTGGCTATCATGGACAATCACGTCTACATCCTTATCAAAATACCTACGGATCTCTGATGACAGTTGACGGCTCGCATTCTGGGTATTTTGGGTATGCACCAAACACTCCTTTCTATGTCGGTCCTCGGGGTGGTGGCACTTACGCCACGACAGGTCAGTATCCATACGTATCATCCCGACCCTACATCGGCTTCTAAAGACTTCTTAGAATCATCCTAAATTATAGGAGTTAAACTTCTATAATTCTGGGTATCCGAAGTTCTGTGTACACGTAAGCCATGATATCGAGACTGAAGCGGTGAGCTGGAGTACGATCATGCAAAAAATTTTCAATTTATAATTTACAATTTTCAATGATTAATTTTCAATGACCACTCTTGCTATGCCAAAACTATGCAGTTATACATCGTTGTTTGGGACATTGAAAATTGGAACATTCATTGAAAATTCAAAATTGAAAATTGAAAATTATGTAGGACGTTTGTACACAAATGTCGGAAGAACTATAATTCTATTATGGGAGTAGGGATCGCACCCAGTCTACGACAGGAAGTATTAGATCGTACCAGATAGAAAGTGCGATGTTTTGTATAACGGACAGGTTTACTCCAGCGATTGAAAGGATTACCAAGAGTCCAACGATTGCAAGCATTAATTTTATGAACCCCCTCTCACTTCCCCACTTCATTTTTGTTTTTTTCATTTAAAAATTACTCAACGTTACTATAAATACTTTAATCCAATCTAGAGAAAATATTACTCTCTACAAAAATGAAAGCGGGTTTAGATAGCTATTCAAGGATGCGATAGGAAGTGTGTATGTCCCACATCGTGGATTCTTGCTCTTTAGCTGACCTACAGAGACACCCTTTGAAGCGAAAACCGAGAAGTGTAAATGAGGACCGGTGGAGTAGCCAGTATTCCCACTATAACCTATACCGTCTCCGCTTACAACTTTTTCGCCTCCTACCACATCTATATGAGAAAGATGCGCATATAGCGTAGTAAGTCCGTTTGAGTGCTCTATGAGGACCCATTTACCGTAAGAAGCACCCTTGCACACATCATCGGTATCTCCACTACCTATTATGATGCCACTGGCGGCGGCGTAGATTCTCGTACCGATAGATGCTCGCAAGTCTACACCATTGTGCCCTTTACCACTGTAAACCGCGCCGAGAGCGGATTTAGAAAATTCGGTGCTGCCGAAATACTGCGTAATCAACACATCACGCAAAGGCCAAAGCAAAACCTTTGAACCGGCAGTTGGTAATGTGCTCGGGTCTATCGCTATCTTCAACTGTGCCTCAAATGCAAAGAGCTCTGCTTCAAAGGCCTCTCGCAGAGCTTCCTTATCCGCTAGTATCTTCATGTATGCAGTCTCCTTCCCTGCTGTCTGTTTGAGTATGCTGGCGGCTTCCCTAATGTTTGCATCTTCAATTGTTTTTTTTGCTCTAAATTCCTTGTGTAAAGATAGTAGTTTTGCTTGCTCTGTCGCGACCTCCTTCCTGCTAGTTTCCAGATCGGCACGTACGGTCTTAAGTTCGCGAATACGGCTGTCTACCTCTTGTGAAATACGCACAAGACTTGCTCCTTTATCCATCGCAGCTCCTAGATTACCGACACCTAGCATAAGCTCCACAAGTGAGATGTCGTCAATCTCTCGCAAACTCCTCGCCATTTCCGCGATGCCGATTTTGCTGTTTAGTATGCTGTTCCCTTTCGAGTCAATGTCTGTGCCAAGTTCTTGTAAGGTTACATTTACTGCGTCAATTTTTTTTTGAGTAATTGATAAGTCCGCTGAAAGCTTTTTTCGGGTGAGCTCTATTTGTGATAACTTACTAGACAGGGTAGCTTTTTCCGCTCCTACCAGTTTTAGTTCTTTCTCAATCTTTTTTATCTCTGCTTCCAATTCCTGAATCTCTCCAGTTCGCGTATCTATACGTTCTTGAAGATCTTTGACTTCGTCTCCTATGGAAAAAGACGGGTATGCAAAAAAACCTAAAGTCACGAACAATAAAACTAAAATTTGGCTCCTGTATTTTCTCATTTGCTTTAAATTCAACTTGCTTGAGTTTAGATCTTAACTTCACTTGCAAACATTAGGCGGGATAGAGTTTCCACCTTGCCGAGTACATAAGCCATACTGAATGGATCCGGAGATTGTGGCAGACCAGAAAGCGCCACGCGCATCGGTGCGAGTACATCCTTGCGTCCAGTTTTTGTGGCAAAATCAAAGACAGCACCCTTTATCGCTTGGATATTCCAGTCGTTTTCATCAATTTGAGAAAGCAAATCTGCCACCTTATGCAGATGCTCTGTGTTGCCCAAAAGCGATAGCGTTGGTGATGGAGCGCTAAAAACCCATTCCAATTCTCCTTTCATTATCATTTCATCCAGTTCGTTCCAAACGGATATGCGCTCCAAAACCAAAGGCAAAACACGTTCCAATTTTAGAGGAGAAATATCCATCGCTACACCTTTCAGTCTATCGCGGAAGGCATCCAAAAGCGCATCTTTCGGTAGCCTCGTCATGTGCGCTTTATTCATCCAGAGCAACTTATCATCATTCCAGACAGAACCGGTTTTCTGAATCTTTGTGGCATCAAATCTTGAAATGAGTTCGCTCATGTTGAGAATCTCATCACTCGCCACTCCCCCAGCCCCTGTAGGCGACCAACCAAGTGTCGCCAGAAAATTGACCATCGCGCTTGGGAGATACCCCTCCTTTCTGTAATCCAAGATATCTTTCGCCCCATCTCTTTTGCTTAACTTCTTTGTCCTCTCTTTGCCTAGGATAGGAGGCATGGTGATAAAAACAGGAGGCACAATGCCTAGAGCATCGTATAGAGAAAGAAACTTTGGCATGCTGGAAATAAATTCCTCACCGCGCACCACATGGGACACCTCCATTTCCAAATCATCTACAATGTGCGCAAAGTTGTAAGTAGGATATCCATCTGACTTCATCAGTATAAAATCATCAAGTGCTTCCGGACCGGCAGATAGTTCACCTCTCGTAACATCATACCAATCGTAACGCTTAATCTCCGGAGTCTTAAAGCGCAAGGTGCTTACCCCATCCCATGTTGCAAATGTTTCGGGTCGGTACTCTCTGTATAAAAAAGGTTTTTTTTGAACCAGAGCTTGTTCTCTAAAATTTTCAAGCTCTTCAATACTGTACGGATCAGGGTAAGCAAATCCTTTTTCTACGAGTATCTGAGCATACTTTCGGTAGCTATGAGTACGCATTGACTGAATATATGGTCCATGCGGACCGGCCCTGTTCGGTCCCTCGTCCCATTCTATTCCAAGCCATCGCAATGATTCCATGATATGCTCCAGCGAGCCTTCCACTTCACGCTTTTTGTCTGTATCCTCAATGCGTAATATAAAAACGCCAGCATGCCTCTTTGCCATAAGGTACGCAAACAAGGCAGTCCTCACCCCGCCAACATGCATAAAGCCCGTGGGAGAAGGAGCGAATCTCGTTACTACTTTTTTTACAGTATTTTCCTGCATATAATTTTAACTCTCGTGCATGAGCGCAATTTTAATGAGCTCCTCGGCAATCTTTTTTGCGGCTTGTGGCGTGGCTGTCGCTTTTGCTTTCTCTCCCATGTCTTTTGAGAGCGCTTTGTCTGTTAAAACACGGTCTATTTCAGAACGTAGAATTGTAGGGCGCAGATTTTTGTCCTCTATAACGATTCCTCCCCCACCGCGGGCGAAACTATAGGCATTCTCTCTTTGATGGTCACCGACCGACATTGACGCATCCATCGGTATAAGAATGGATGGTTTACCCCAGCTAGCTATCTCAAATATTGCCGTATTACCCGCTCTAGAAATTACCAGATCTGCGATGCCTGCACTCATCCGCATAGCCGTCACATCCAGATAAGCAAAAGACTTGTATCTTTCTTTATGCGGGTGATTTTCCAAAAGATATGATGCACGTAGATTTACATCATCAAACCCAGCCTTACCTGTTTGGTGTATCACTTGGTACTGATCCAATAATCTGGGCAATATATCTAGTAGGATATTATTAATATGAAGAGCGCCTTGGGAACCTCCGATTACAAGTATTGTCGGGATTGCGCGCTCCAACTTCAAAAATTCATAGGCACCATCGCGGAGTGGCTCCCGTATAAGTTTGCGCACAGGCATACCCACTAGCGCGGTCTTGTCTTTTGGAAAGTGGCTGGCTGCCTCAGGTACACAGATGGCAACACGTTTCGCAAACTTTCCCGCCCACGCTTGCACGCGACCTGGCACTGTGTCCGATTCGTGTATCATCACAGGAATACGAAGCAACCTCGCGGCAAAGAGCGTGGTAAAGCTCGCCCCGCCTCCTTTACCAAATACTACGTCAGGGTAGTGCAAGTAAAGTTGCCAAGTGGCTATCACTACCCCGAATATTATTTTGAATGAATCCAAAAAGTTTAGTAGTCTTTTATTGGGACGATTTTTTCCAGACGTTACATATTTCCATTTTATTTCATTATCAAAAAGAGCTCGCGCATCGTAGGGCTCATTATTGTAGTAGGTCAACTCTATATCTACAAGTCTTCTTTCCTCCTCTATCTCATGTATGGCTTCCGCCACCGCGATTATAGGGTAAAAATGCCCACCACTCCCCCCTCCTGTAAATGCAATCTTCATATTATCATTATAGCAAAAGATAGACCATTTACGCCAACTTGACTCTTCTGACACTCAATCTTAAAAAAACGAGCAGGGTGTGAGAAACTCTGTGGCGTAGGTTGCGGTAGTATTGTTATACTATTTGCATGGTCGGTTAAAAACTATCTATTTACTAATATAATCATCTTATATAAAATCATGGAATTATCTCTATATCTAGCGCGCCTGTTTGGAGTATATCTAGTACTTGAGGGACTTGTTCTTTTGGTAAGACAGGGGTTTTTGCATCGTGTCTTACGTGATCTAGTAAGGACAACAGCACTTAGGTACCTGATTGGTATTCTGGTAGTGCTCGCAGGTGCATCTATCGTTTTCTATCACAATATCTGGCAGGAGGGATACGTCGGACTGGTAACGCTTATTGGTTGGCTACTTCTAGTCAAAGGAGTGCTGTATCTATTTATACCCGAGAGAACTCTAAGAAACCTAGTGAGAGCATTGGACAAGAGACACTGGTATGTGGTTTTCGGTGTCTTTTGCATGGCCGTTGGTTTATACCTTGTGAAGATGGGATTTGCATTCTAGTAAACCCTCAAAACATTATACCACACATTTCTGAAATAAAAGGGGTCAGACCCCTTTTATTTCAGAAATGTGTGGTATAATGTTTTTTTAGGAAGCATTGCTTACGCAAGGCTTGTTGGGATATTTTCTAGGCGTAGTGAGAGAAAATACCCAATTATGGCAAGGTGACCCGATGACGGGAAATACCGAGTATTATTCCAACCGAAAACAAAGCGAACACAAGGGCTGTGCCACCTTGTGATACGAATATAAGCGGAAGCCCTGATAGTGGCACCAGTCCCAGCATCGCACCAATATTTAGAAAGGACTGTGAAGAAATCATTATTGTGAGTCCAACCGTCACAAGGCTACCAAATGTGTCGGGCGCTCGGGCGCCTAACCAAAGTCCACGCAATGTGAATGCTACAAAAAGAAAAATGAGCATTACGGAACCAACAAAACCAAATTCCTCCGCAAAAACTGCAAATATGGAGTCGGAGACCGGTTCCGGAAGATAATTGAACTTCTGGACACTTTGTCCAAAACCACGACCTATAATTTCCCCAGAACCTATTGCTATTGTAGCTTGTCTCATCTGGTAGCCAGCCCCCTGTGGATCGAGGGAAGGGTCTAGAAATGTTTTAATTCTGCTCTGGACATATGGTCGCGTAGAAGCTACTATTGAAATAGTAACCAAAAGTAAAAGAGCAACAATTAGCAAGTGCTTCCACCTTCCACTCGCTACAAGATAGATAGAAACAGATGTCGCAATAAGGAGAATTACACTCCCGTTATCCGGTTGAAATGCAAGTAGTACTGCCGGTATGCAGATGATACAAAGTAGTGACCCCATACCATAACGCATGTCTTTTATTTTGCCCTTTATATTTGAATACCATAGTGATAAATATAGAACTATACCCACCTTTACGAGCTCCACCGGCTGAAAGGATAAGCCAAAAATTGATATCCACCTGCTCGCTCCTTTTGTCGTTACTCCGATATGTGGTACAAAAGTGAGCAAGAGTAATAGAAGGGAGAAAGCAAACAATGGCAGAGCCAGTTTCTTCCATTTGTCGTAGGATACGCGCGAGGCTATAAAAAGTGCGGGTAACCCCAAAAAGATACCATAGAAAAGTTGCTTACCAGCTACCCTACTAAAGATGGTACCTTCGCGAGCAAGTAATCCAAGTGATGCTGAAAGAAAAATAAAAAAACCAACAAGCACAAGTATGCCCACTATTGTAAGAAAAAATTTATCTACGTGTAGATTTTTATTTTTCATCGTACTTCAACTGTCACTGCTCTATACATTATGCAAGCAAAGCCTCAAGAATTTTTCTATACAGGCTTTCCACCTCAAAACGTTCATCATCTCCGTTCATAAAAAACTGTGTTACACCTGGCGCTCTTCCATTTACCTCTATGACCATGGCTTCACCCTCTGGATTCTCGTCCCAAAATCTTGGGGAAATAATATCCACCCCCGCATATCTTAGATTTAGTAGTGACGCAGCGCGCGAGGCAAGCGCCTTGTAACCATGGTGTAGTTCCTTTATAACAGAACGCGAAGTTCCCCCGGTAGATAGATTTGCAGATGGCAAAAGTATCACTTCTTTTCCAAAATCAGGCACTGTTTCAAAGTTACTGATTCCTGTCGTTGCCAGATGGAAAGCAATCCTCATCTCCTCCTCTTCAATACGCACCTTCCTACCCGATTTTAGAAGAGTTTCAATCTTCATAAACAGAAGCTCGCGAATCTTGTTTTTACCATCCCCTACAATTGTAAGCGGTTTGCGCTCGTATGCAAGCACCGCCTCACCATCTAAAATCAGCACACGCACATCCAACCCTTTTACTTCTTTTTGCACAAGCGCGAGCTTGTCCTCACGGAAGATTGTGAGCAACGAAGCAGAAAGATCATCTTGTCCAGTCACTCTGAAAACATGGCGACCACCTTGAGAACTATTTGGCTTTACGAAAAGTGGATATCCAAGCAGTGTCCCAAATTGGAGAGCGGCATCCAAACCCTCCTCGCTATTTATCTGGGAACACCACTCTTTACTACCAAATGCTTTCCCTTCCGGCACAGGTAGTCCTCCGTCTCGCAACACTCTACTCGCATAGTCCTTGTCTCCAGAGATAAGCGTAGATCCTCCTGTGTTTAGGTCTAGCGTATTACCACTCCAGTATCTACGCTTTCTATCTTGTCGTTCTATGTATCCAAATGTCCTCCATTTTGGTTCTACCCAAACTGGTATACACCTCTCCAGAGCAAGCTTCTCTAGCATGTCACTTGTCAGAGTCTGAGTCATCTAAATGAGAAGTTTCCCTAAAATGGTAAGGATCATACCAAGTACTGCGCAAATAATTCCCACTATCCAGTATCTCATAGTAACATTGTACGATGGCCATCCCAAAGCCTGGAAGTGCTGATGAAGAGGCGCGGAGAGAAAGATTTTTTTTCCGCGGTATTTCTTTGAAAGTAGCTGCGCTATAACAGATCCAGATGTAGCAAAAAGAGGAAGGGCTATAATCGGCAGGAATACAACCGCGTCTGTTAGGAATGCAATTACAGTGAGGGCTGTCGTAAGACCAAGCATCCCGGTCTCGGACATAAAGAAGCGTGCGGGCGGAATATTAAACCACAAGAATGCGAGGAGTCCACCCACAATAACGGCAGAGAAAGTAGCAATGTCAATTTGTTGCTGATAGAAGGCGATGCCGGCGTAGGCGGCAAAAATACTCGCCATAATTCCGCCAGAAAGTCCATCTATCCCGTCTATAATGCCCCCGGAAAACAGTGCCAGCATAACTATTACAAAAAGTAATACTATAAAACCCCCTAAAAATAACTCCCCGTAAAATGGAATAGTGATAGTGGCAACTCCCAGCTTCCAGTAGAACCATGACCCCCCTACGGCGCCGATAAGTGCCACAAAGGATACGCGTAAGCGAAGTGGTAGCCCTCCACCTAGCGACCCCTCTCCGCGGGTAACAAGGAAGTCATCCACGAGTCCTACAAGCGACCCGAGAAGAAGCGTAAACAGTGGCACCCACGTTTGATTGCGAGATAGAAAATTTAATTTTGATGTAATCTCACCAGGCACAAGTTCTGATAAAATCCACATCAAAAACACAGTTAGGGTGACAGAAACCCACACTACTATTCCACCCATTCTCGGAATTTTTCTTATCTCATCGTTGTGTTGAGAGGCGGCGATGGGAGTAAGCGCACCGTCAAGTGCCACGGATACACTGTACTTTTTCCAAAGCTTGTGTTTGTAAAGAAAATATGATAGTACGGGCGCGATAAGTACTATGCCTATTACAAACGAGACGGTTAAGGGTATAAAAACTTTTACTATGTCTATAATCATTCCTGTAATTTATATTTTAAAAAGGTTGCTTGTACAAGTCTCTCTATGTCAGTGAAGCGTCCATGGATAGATGACCCCAATACTACTGCTACCACGGGGTGATCCAGTCCGACATCAAACACTATCGCTAAATTGCCACCAGCCAGATCGGTATAACCGGTCTTTCCCGCGCGCAAGAATGGTAGTCGTTGAATAGAGGTATTTGTGTTCTTCGCGTCCTTTATTACGTTATCCAATGTAACTGCCCGAACAGTTTGAAAACCCGTAGCTCTTATAAGTTCCGGATTATATTTAGTAATAAAGGACAGTAAGCGAGCCACGTCCAGAGCAGAACCGTACGCACCGGCAAGGTCATGACCCTCATCCAAACCGGTTGGGTTTAGAAAATATGTTTTCTCCAGACCAAGTTCAGCCGCGTATGTATTCATAAAATCAACGAATGAACTCGTTGGTTTTCCCCCACCGATATTACTTCCAACAGACATTGCGATTGCCACAGCGCCGGTATTTGAGGAAGAAACCAAAGTCTGATCAATCAGATCCGATAGATGCCAGCGTTCGCCTACGGCAAGCGATGTAGCCCCTTCAGTTTCAAAAGCTCCGCTTGCAACCTTAACTGTGTCATCACCACTTTTATTGTGCACAGCAACCAAAGCGGTCATAATCTTTGCGATTGAGGCAAGAGGTAGTTGTACATCTTCGTTTCGCCCAAAAAATATTTCGCCAGATTTTATGTCATAAACGATGGCAGAGCGAGCCTCCAAGTTGATATTTTCGTATATGTTCGGTTGCGTTGCAATTTCCGCCAACTCGGCTACTTCTAGATCCACATGATCTCTATCTGTAATGTATGGAAGCGTGGCTGTCCCAAGCCCAAGTATGATTAAAAACATGCCAGCAATAATCGGTAAGTTTTTCTTCCATACGGCTGGAATATACGCTGGTTTCAAAGCGATATCTGTCACTACGTCCTCATTTTTCATGGGTGTTTTATACATGTATCATGCGTCAGAAACTTCGCTGACCAAAGTTTTCTCCGTAATGACGGAGAGATCATCGTACTCCGGTAGCTCTTCTTTACGAGTTATGCCAAGATGCGCATATAGATTAATCGATGCTCTGTAAATATAACCTCGCTTATCTTTCGGATCCTCTTCCCTTTCTATAAGTCCTCTCACAAGTAAATTGCGTAGCATCGTGCCAGAGTTAACTCCACGGATGTAGTCTATTTGTGGCTTTGATATTCCAGTCTTGTATAAGATTATGGTAAGAGTTTCCATCTGACCCTTTGAAAGTGTTCCCGAAAGCTCGTCCTCGTGGATTCTTTGCATTTCTTTTGCCACAAGAGATGAAGTAGTCAAGCAGAGCGACGACTCTGTCTCAAGCAGGGCGATACCTCTATCTTGTAGTACATCTCTTAAAGAAGTGGCTAAAATAGCGAGCTCATCCTCCTTTATAGAAAGCTTTTTCTGAAGATCGGTACGCAAAATTTCCCCACCCTCTACAAAGAGTACCGCCTCCAATAATTTTATCATAAAAGCAATATCCATAGTTATGATCCATAATGTGGAGTTCTCACGTTGTTCGTCTCAAAATGAATATCCCTGTATGTACCACTTTGGCTTGCCAATACCATACCTCTTTTCAAAAGCTCAAGGAGCGCAAGAAAAGAAACAATTGCCACAGCCCTCCCTTCCTTCGTGCTGGTATCCTTGGCAAGACTATTCCACGAGAGACGAACTCCATCTCTGATGCGCCTGTCTATGGAGTTTAGAACGCTCTCAAGAGAAATCATTTTCTTTAGGACAGCACTCTTTGTGTCTTTTGAAATTGCTCCAACTTTGGAAAGCATTCCTTGCATCGCAATGGCGAATTCCTTAAGGTGAAAAGGTGTTCTCGGTGGTGCGAATATCGCCTCTCTTAGAACGGTGGACCCACCCATAAGCAGACTACTTTTACCAGCTACTTTTTCCAAGAGAGCCATTTTTTCGTGTACACGAGCAAGTAAACGAAGACGCTCCTCCAAATCTGAGATGGATGCGGTTTCTTCTTCGGATAGTGGAATGTTTGGAATGAGGGACCGAGCCTTCACCAGTAGGACGGTTGATGCTGTATACACAAAGTTAGCCATCTCTCCTGTAGATATGCCACCTACTTTTTCTATATAAGAGATGAAATCGTCTGCAACAATTGAGAGTGATATTTCATTTACAAAAAGCTTTCGTGACTCTATGAGAGAGAGTAGCAGATCCAAAGGACCGGAAAATGCCTCCTGCTTGACCTGAAATATTTTGTCATTCATTACAACATTGTACTCCAAAATATGGCTTTATCCAAGCATGTTATAAACACATACGGGTGCAGTAGCGCAGTAGCTTGAGGTGAGCTCGTAGGAACTAGCTTATAGCTGGACGAGCTTGTAGGAGCTTGCGGTGAGCTTGTAGGAGCTAGCTTGCCTGCCCGACAGTGAGGCGGGTAGCTTTTAGCTTTTGACGGTTGTTATTTGCCAACATCGTCTCGTAAA
>Ga0210057_1001118_pt1 | contig 41692 bp, 39 predicted proteins | sample CryGeyCG2114_010_2_FD_183968 | JGI IMG/M metagenome (GOLD analysis project Ga0210057, IMG submission 183968) | Groundwater microbial communities from aquifer - Crystal Geyser CG10_big_fil_rev_8/21/14_0.10 (SPAdes) (version 2) | ecosystem: Environmental > Aquatic > Deep subsurface > Groundwater ... | reverse complement strand
CACCTTACTTTCACTAAAAGAAAAAATTGTTTCCTAACTAAATGCGGCGTTAATACCGGCAATGATTGCATAAGAAAGCACGATTACCACAAGACCAACCACAGCCCAGGTGATGATCCTCTTTCCGGCAGCAACCTGCTCTTCGTTACCGTGCGAAGTTACCAGTCTTATACCTCCGTAGACTATGGCAAGCACTGCCGTAAGTCCGGTAAAAGCGAGAAGCCTGAGAATGACAGTTCTGAAAACCCCGTCAAAAGTGGTATCATTGGTCGGCGATATCAAGGCGTTTGGGTTGGCAAGATGGTCAACACTAGATCCGCCAAGTATATTATGCACTCCGGAAATCATGGCGAAGGTAAAAATTGCGATAAACATCGCTGCCGCAGACCAGGTAACTCCACGCTTAGCTGTCGTCAATGCCTCTTCATTGCCCGCAGCAACAACCATCTTGAATCCACTAATTATCATGAATCCCATTGCTAGAAGAGCAAACAACCCGGCAAATCCGGAAAAAGCATTAAAGACGATATCAACAACCGTAGTTCCGGCTATCGGGCTAGGAACATTTTGAGCTGCAGCAATAAAAGGAATCACCAGAAGAAAAACTGCGAGAGTTAAGAAAAAATATTTAGATCTCAAAATTCCTTTCATAAACTAATTAACTAAACAGCCACCACTTGCTAACGAACTAGGGTTTGTCCACCAGCTGCAATTAATTCCGAATATTCCATTTACCAAAAGATTGATAAACACCATAGACAAAAGCACAATCGCAAAACCAATCAATGCCCGGGTCAAACCTTCTCTGTTGCTAGCAATTTTTTCCGCGTTACCCATAGCAGAAGCTAGGTTAAAGGCAGAAAGCAAGATATAATACATCGCCACAATCACCGAGGCAGATAGGAGATAATTTATAATTCGGACGATCAAAATAATCAAATCGTTGAATGTGCATTTAGCATTAGGGCCTTGATCAGATCTTCCACATGGAACGAGGCTAATACCTGTTCCCTGTTGTGCCAAAGCAATGCCCGGCATCAACGCTCCGGCAAGTACGGTTATTAAAACTAAACCGATTAGATAAGACTTCATCATCGCAGTAGATTATTGAATAATTGATTGCCATTATCAACAGCTTTCGACGGAGTCATCCCACGCAAGATCACGTCACCTATCATATCTTCCAGGGCCGCCTCAATGCGTGCCGAATCCGGTTTGTAGAACGTCTTGGCAGTCAGAGCTCCTTCGGCGAAAACACCAATCTGCGGGTCGGAAATTTGTGTGGAAATAATGTCTTTGCGCGAGGATGGCTGCTTGTTAACAGCATAAAACGACCTGAGAGGTTCCTCGTTCGTGGCAAATTTTAGGAAATCCCAAGCCCAGTCAGGATTGTCAGAGGCTTTGGATACTCCCTCAGCAAAATAGTTAGCGAAGTTTACTTTCGGCTTGGTCAAATCGATTTGCGGGACCGGGGCCACGCCGAAATTCAGAAGCGGCGCCTTGCTTTCCAGGGTTGGGAGTAGATATGAGTAGGACAGCATCATCGCCGTCTGACCGGCGACGAACGAGTCGATGGAATGATTGTTTTTTGCGTTCCAGGTGTAAGTTTCCTTCGCCGGATTTGCAAACTGGGTGTAAAACTCGAGCGCCTGAGCACCGGGGTTGTACTGACTGCCGTCCTGTGCCGTGACGGTACGGTTCAGTGCTGCGGTTGTTCTGGCCGAATTGTAAAACTGCGTCCCGTTTTGCAGCATTAGCAGCGACAAAATATCGGTCGCCCGGTTGATATTGTCAGAGGTTCCCAGCGCAATGCCGTTGATGAGAAAATTCCCAAAGCGGTCTTGGCGTGTCAATTTCTTCACAGCGTCTACCACCTCGGCCCAGGTCCGGGGAGGGGTTGCAATACCCGCGCTGCCTAATAAATCTTTGTTATAGTAAAGCGCTAAAGTATCTACATAAAGCGGAACCGCAAAAATACCGCCATTCAAATCGACCAGCTCATCACTGGCAACATCGATAAAAGATTCTTGAAACTCGCGAGCGCTAAAAAGCCCTTCTGGCGCTGGCAACATTTTGTTCTGATACCTTGGCAGCCAATCGTTGTGGATAGTGAAAATATCCGGCCCATTACCGGTAGCCAAAGCCTCCAAAAGTTCGTCTTCATATGTGGCAATGTCTTTACGGGTATAGGTGAAGCGGACATTCGGATTTTGGGCCTGATAAGCGTCGAACAATACCTGCATATCAGCCTGATCATCAAAGGTTTTCCAAATTACGATCTCGACTTCGTCCGGAGCAGGACCGTTTGACGGCCCACCGCAAACTTGAGCCAGCTGAGTGACAGCAAGCAATAGGGATACTATGATAAAAAATCTTTTTTTCATTTTCTTTTTTCTTTTGATTTCGGAAATTTTTACAGCGCTTCTCTCAAATAACTTTTAAGCTTATTTTTCATTCCTTTGTTCTGCAGTGCTGTTGCAATATTGGCTTTGAGCCAACCGAATTTTGAACCGGCGTCATAGCGCTCACCTTCTACCAGCCTGGCATAGACTGATCTTTTCTTCATCATCCGTTCAATACCATCAACCAACCAGAGCTCGTTGTTGCGCAAAGGGGTTTTTCCTAAATGTTCAAAAATCTCTGGAGTCAAAATATAACCGCTGAGTGACCCGATTCTGGACTTTGTCTTGTCAGGTCCGGGCTTTTCTTTCAAATTTTTTACCTGTAGAACGCCTTTTTCAACCTGCAAACCCTCAATGACTCCGTATTTTGAAGTTTCTTCTTTGGTAATTTTCATCGCGCAAAGTACGGAATCATGGTATTTTTCGTAGGTTTCTATGAGCTGCTTGAGGCGCGGTTTTTTGGAAACAAACATTTCATCTCCCCACAAAACCGCAAACGGCTCGTTCCCGATGAGATGTCTGGCGTTGAGTATCGGGGTCCCGTTGCCGTAAGGTCCTTTTTGGCGAATATATATAAAGTTCGCCATTTTTGCAATCTCCCGAATTTGTTCGAGTTGCTGGAATTTTTTGGTTTTCTTGAGCCAGTCTTCTAGCTCGGAATGAAAATCAAAATGATCTTCCACGGCCCGTTTGTTCTGTCCGGTAACCAAAATAATGTCTTCTATGCCGGAGGCAACTGCTTCTTCTACAATACATTGCACCACCGGCTTATCAAGTACGGGCAACATTTCTTTCGGCAATGCTTTTGTTGCCGGCAAAAATCTCGTGCCAAAACCGGCTACCGGAATGATGCATTTTCTGACTCGACTACCGTTTGGATGTGTTAAATTCTGCATAAAAAAGTTAATAACATTATACAATAAATGCAAAATTTATACAAAAATCATGGCTCAAAGATCAAAAAACAAATAGCAAGTAAACAAAATATAAACCCTGAGGCCTAAAAGAGTCCGTTCTTTCGTGTCATTCCCAACTTGATTGGGAATCCAGCACCTGGATCCCCGCTTTCGCGGGGATGGCAAAAACCTAGTTTTTGTTACTTATTATTTGCCAACTCACTACTCACTTCAACCTACAAACAACTAACTATTTCAATCCTCCCTTGGCCGGTATTGCAACGCTTCGGCCAGATGATTTACTCTAATCTGCTCACTATCTTCCAAATCGGCAATTGTTCGAGCAACCTTCAACACGCGATAGTACGAGCGGGCTGAAAGCTTCATTGTCGTCAAAGCTGTTTTTAGCAGCTCCTTCCCATCATCGTCTGGCTCGCAAAACTCCCTGACCTGAGCAGAAGACATCTCAGAATTGGTGATAATTTTCAAATTAGCCTTATCAAAGCGCTGTTTTTGTATTTGCCGCGCCGCTTCAACTCGCCTGCGAATCATCTCCGAACTTTCTGCTTCTTCATTTTTAGTGATTTTTTCATAACTAATCCGCGGGACTTCTACATGCAGGTCAATTCGATCGAGCAGTGGTCCCGAAATTTTTTTGCCGTATTTGAGGATCTGACCAGGACTACATGAGCAGGACTTCAGCGCATCACCCAAATAACCGCAGGGACAAGGGTTTTGCGCGGCCACCAGGGTAAATCGGGCGGGAAAAGTAATTGCTCCAGCGGCGCGACTTACTGTCACCACCCCGTCTTCCAAGGGTTGTCGGAGACTTTCCAGTACAGATTTGCTAAACTCCGGCAATTCATCGAGAAACAGTACCCCACGGTGCGCCATAGAGATCTCTCCCGGTCTGGGTACAGTTCCTCCACCAACCAAAGACACTGCCGAGGCTGTGTGATGGGGAGACCGGAACGGCCGTTCCGAAACCAGGGAGTTGGGTCCGGTCAGAAGTCCGGCAACACTATAGATTTTGGTCACTTCCAGCGTTTCTTCCTCGGTAAGTCCCGGCAAAATTCCGGCGAACGCTCTGGCTAGCAAAGTCTTTCCGCTTCCAGGGGGCCCCGACATGAGTATATTGTGTGAAGAAGCTGCTGCAATCTCGAGCGCTCTTTTTGCGTGTTCCTGCCCCTTGATATCTTTCATATCGGCAAATTGTGAAGGTGTTCGATTGTCTTTCTGAGACAATCCCTGTGGATAAGGTTGCAGAGTAATAAGTTCTTGCAAATATCCAACCGTTTGCTTGAGACTTTCCACCCCTATTACGTCAACACCTCGCACCAAAGCAGCTTCTTGCGCATTTATCGCTGGCACAACAATCCTTTTGAAGCCGCGCTTTTTCGCGGACAGCACAATCGGCAAAACGCCCGGCACCGCGCGAACCCCTCCATCCAGCGCCAACTCGCCCAAAAAAAGACAGTCAGACGGATCAACTTTGATCTGACCGGAATTCACCAAAATTGAAATAGCGATCGGCAAATCAAATACCGAACCAACTTTCGGCAGATCCGCCGGTGCCAGGTTAACGGCAATCCTGGTATTTGGAAATACTCCGTCAGAATTTTTTATAGCGCTACGCACCCGTTCACGTGACTCTTTCACTGCTGTATCAGGCAAACCAACTATGATCACAGCCGGCAATCCAGAAAGAATGTCTGTTTCAACTTCTACCACTTCGGCGTCAATGCCTACAGCGGCAGCGGAAAATATTTTGGTCAACATTTATTTTTTAGACAGCCAAATAATTATTCCAAACAAGATGGTGAAGTCAGCTGTATTCCAAACACCCGAAAGACCAAAAACTTGAAGGTGGATAAAATCAATAACATAGCCGAAAACCACTCGGTCAAAAAAATTTGCCAGCGCCCCTCCGACCATCATCCCAAAAGCGATCGACTGCACCCGATCATCGGAGGCAAAATTTTTGTAAACCAAAATCAAACTTGCAATGACCACTCCGGTCAGAAGGTAAGCAAGAGTCGAGGAGAGTGGCAGTCCAAAAACTATTCCTGGGTTGGGGACAACCAGCTGAGACCAAAAATGTTTTGCTGCCAATCCGATGAAAAAATTTCCTAAAGCAAAAAAAACAACAGCCCAGAGGGCTGTCCAAAAATATTTTTTTTCAACTTCCATAAATTTAGTTTGAGTGGTTCACACAAGTTTCCACCTCGGGAGCAACCTCGAGTCTTTTCTCTTCAATATCTTCTCCCCCAACCAAACACTTTCCGTAGCTGCCTGCCGCAATTCGTTCGAGCGCAGAGTTGACTTTGCGCAGACGCATTTCCAAAACCTTTTCTTCGCCGAGACTGGATTCGAAGGCAGCGACTTCATGCGCATTGTCATCCATGGTGTCGCCCATGTTGGGAAACTTTGAATTAAAATTTTCCCTGACCGACTTGTCATCCTTCGTCCCAATATTGGACAACAGTTCCTCTAGACGATTTTTTTCCTTAGCTAGCGCTGCTTTGTTTTTTTCTAACAACTCTTTGTTCATATGTTTGCATTTAATCTACCTCTAACATTATATTCAACTCTGTAAACTTTTTCCAGCCATGAAAAAAAGCCTCACCTTTGTGGCCAATTAAAAATAAAATTTGCCTCGGGGAGGCTTTTGAGGAATTCCTCAAGATTGTCTTCGTCATACGATCCCATCTAAGAAGTATTCTTAGACCGGAACGTATGACGAACGCAACCATTGGTTTGGATTCCCCTAATGCCCTCACTTTTCCAGTTTTGTAAGGAACCTCTCCAGCTGATCTTGTGGTTATAACTCATCCGCAAGGGACAAGAGAAACCTTTTCGCTTTTTTTTGTGTTTTTGTTTTGTTTTGTTTGGGTGTTTTTGTGTTTTTGTTTTCGAAACGATTAGGTGGACTGGAACCACCTGCGACGAACAGCAAGGAGAACGCCTGGCAACCATGAGCTGGATGACAGACCTTCTCCTTTCTGCGCGACTAGCGCAAAACAAGGTTCTTACAAATATAAACCGCATAGCGGTTTTGGATATGGGTTATTTCAATGTTCTTTATATATCTATTTTAGCACCAAAAAGGCCTCGTGTCAATCCCCGAGACCTTGAAGTTTGTTGAATTTTGGTGTGGATAAGAAAATTTTCTAATCTTCATCCTCAAAATCAGGGGACAAGACCCGCTCCTCTGTTTCAAAGCCTCCTTCAAGTGTTTCTAGAAGCTCGCTATTGTAATCCTGGGTAATTCTCTGGTCGAGAAAGAATATTTTTTTATCCCCATCCGTTTCACCACCCGACATGAAACCCGAAACGATGTGGGCAAGACGCAAAGCTGCTCGAGGCAAAACAAAATTTTGGAAAATTTCATCTTTTTCATAAATCGCCTCGTAGATTCCTGACGGCTCATAAGGCAGACGAGTAAAAATCAAGGTCTCGGTAGGCGGCAGGCTAATTTTGCTTTTCCAAAAATGCGAAGGGGTCATTAGCCAAACAGTATTCTCGCCGGAACTATAAAGCTCAAAATTTTTCCACGTGTGCCCGGTAACTCTTTGAGAAACCATTTTATGTTTACCGACTTCGCGCTCGAGTATCTCGTGATACTCCTCAACCACTTTGATCGAAGGGACAAAAACCACCGCACGACCAGAAATTTCTTTTAGAAGTTTTTTTAACGCGGCAAGCGTGACTTGATTCGAAGCAATATTTTTTGGCAACGGAAAACCTTCAGGTAGTCCGAGCGATAACTTTCGACGCTCCCTAGTCCCGGTAACTACTTGCAGTTCGGGCCACGCAAAACGGTCCTGAAAATAATTTTGCGCCGAGCTCCCGAGTAGTGAAGAAAATAAAATCGAGTTCGCTGGCAACATGGTCTTGAGCGGATTGCGGAATGGGCGTCTTTTGAGTTTGAGCTGTGAAGAAAAACTTTCTACCCAGTAAACGTGCTGTGCTTGGTGCGCAGAAAAAAATTCTTGCAAGAACTCAGCTTCCTCGGAAATTCGACGGGCAAAAAATTTAAGGGCCAAACTTTCTTCGTCCTCCACAATCAACTTTTTGCTAAAATTCAAAATACTTTTTACAAGTTTGCCGAAAACTTTTTCCGCTCGCAGGAATCCTTCCGTGCCTCGGAAATATTCATCCACGACTCTCTGCGGGAAAAATCCCTCCGGCAAGGCCAGGGTCATTCCGAGCAATCCAAAATCCAAATCGAATCTGTTAAAAATTTTTTCAGACTCTTCACGCAAAGTTTTTTTGCTTGCAAGTATTCCGCTCTTTTTTTCAGAATCGTAAAGCGCACGAAAAAGCGAGTGCATTGATTTGAGCGGAAGAATTTTTGTATTGAGAACGGACAGCGCTTCTTCGAAAGCAATCGCGTCCCAAACAAAAATTTTATCAAATTTTTTGTATACTTCAGTTTCTCGAACCAGCGACTCGTAAGGCACCAAGACTTTCATCTCGCCATTTATATTTCTCAGTCTGTGGCTATAACCACAAACATGTGACTCCTCGCTCAGACATTCGGGACCAGCCGCGACCATATCTTTGAACACGAAATCTTCTCCGTCCAAATAAACATCCGCCATCAAAAAATTGTCTTCATACCAAGATTGGTTAGCAGAAATTTTTAGTAAAAACCTAGCAAGGCTGTCACTGAAATTTTTTTCTTTTAATACCTCTCCAAGTTTATGACTGCAAAAATACTCTCCGGCCGGTAAAGACTTTTTCCAGTTTGGTAATTCGTCTAAATTCAGTGCTTCTAGTTTCCTCAAAGGCAGAGCAAAAGCAATGCGTCCGCTTGTGTCCTGGTCGCAGGTGGTGATACAGGCTTTCAACCCTTCTTCGGATATCAGATTAGTCGGCAGGCACACAATCGCCGGGCCCTGCGTGCCGACAAAATCCCCAGCCTTTTTGGCAAGAGAGGTTTTGCTTTCCGAAAACGCAAACATATCGCCCTGCACAGGCTTTGTCTCCACTTGCCGCTCACCTTCGAGTTTTTTTGCCAATTTTATCGACTTTTTGGCCGGATGAAAAATATCCGTATATGGCAGCTTACTCTTTCCCAAAATTTTTACGGCGATTTCTTGGAATTTTTTGGGTTGAACGGTAAAATGCTCCACTATTTTACCTAAAAGTAAAGCCGTGGACTTGGCGTCATCTAGTGCACGATGGTGATTTTCCAAAGGCACTTCGAAATGTCGCATCAAAAATTCAAGGTTATAGTGTTTGACCTGGGGTAAAAATATCTGTGCCAATTCCTTGGTATCAATCGACGGCTGTTCGAAGGCAAGTCCGTGTGATGCTAGAAACCCGATATCAAAACCAACATTCTGACCCAAAATCGGATATTTGCCGACGAACTTTCCGAAACGTGGACGAACCTCGTCCCAAGACGGAGCGTCCTTCACCATTTCTTCTGTAATACCAGTAAGCTCTTGGATAAATACCGGAATATCCCGACCGGGGTTCACCAGCTCGGAGAATTCTTCCAAAAACTTCACTTTTCCTGTGGAGGATATCTCAAAAAGCACCGCACCGACCTCGGTCACTGCGTCTTTTTTGGGATCTAGTCCCGTACCCTCAATATCTAGACAGCAATATATCTGCTTTGACATATGGGTATTTTACCTGGGAGTGCGCAAAAAAACCACCCGTGGGGAATGGGTGGTGCTTAGTCGCTAGTAAACAATCACAAACTGTCATTGCCTGCCGGCCGGTAGGCGGGCGAGACCTGGCGGTTAGCCGGGGCGTGGCAATCTCAGCCTACAATTTAACCTGCTTCGTCGTCCCTCCTCGCAATGACAAACAATAGTTGCTTGACTCAAATTTTCTACTTTTTCGGAGCAGTCGGGTCTGGTAAGTCGCCTTCTTTGATCCGCTCGCGGATGACTTTGTCTATTTTTTTGGCTACACCTGGATTTTCTTTCAAAAATGCTTTCGCGTTCTCTCGTCCAACTCCTAAACGTTCTTCCTCAAAAGTGTACGAATTACCGGATTTTTTTATAGCTTCAGACTGGACACCAACGTCCAGCAGATCTCCTTCGTAAGAAATCCCCTGGTTCCACATAATATCGAACTCGGCGATCTTGAAAGGTGGGGCAACTTTGTTCTTCACGACTTTGACCCGGGTTCGGTTACCAATAATCTTGTCGCCCTGTTTGATTTGGGCGCTCCGGCGAATATCCAATCTGACACTGCAATAGAATTTCAAAGCATTACCTCCGGTGGTGGTCTCCGGGTTGCCGAACATTACCCCGATTTTCATACGAATTTGGTTCAGAAAAATGACAGTGGTTTTGGATTTGGAAATAATCGCGGTCAGCTTGCGCAAGGCTTGAGACATGAGTCTGGCTTGCAAACCCATATGAGAATCACCCATATCGCCTTCAATTTCTGCTCGCGGGGTCAATGCTGCTACCGAGTCGACGACTATAATGTCAATCGCATTTGACCGGACTAGGGTTTCTACGATATCTAGCGCCTGTTCGCCTGTATCAGGCTGAGAAATTAGCAAATCTTCCAATTTTACCCCAATGCGACCAGCGTATTCCGGATCGAGCGCATGTTCGGCGTCGACAAAAGCCGCTAGTCCGCCCATTTTCTGCACTTCAGCGACAATATGCATCGAAAGCGTGGTTTTTCCGGATGATTCCGGTCCGTATATTTCAATAATGCGGCCACGCGGTACCCCGCCAACACCCAAAGCCAAATCCAGTGAGATCGATCCGGTCGGAATCGATTCCACACTCATAGTTTTCGCCTCGTCCAAACGCATAATCGAACCTTCCCCGAAACGATCGCGGATTTGATCAATCGCTGATTCGGCGGCTTTCCATTTTCCAGCTGTTTGTTCGTTTGTTAGTTTTTCTTTTGCCATAAGCGTTAAATTATTATATGGGGGTGGACGCAGAAGGTCAAATAACAAATATCATGATAACGAAATAAAAATCCAGTAAATTTATTCTCTTGTCATCCCGAACGTAGTGAGGGATCACTTGCCCATACAAACTATGTAGGAATAAGGGATTCCTCCTTTTTCCCGCTGAGCGGGACTTCGTCGGAATGACAAGTCAGATGATATGTTAAATTACTGCATAATACTTTTTTGGAGCTACCAGCTAAAGCCAAAGAAGCTGACTACTACCTACTCGGCCGTAAAGCGGACGTCGGAGATGACTTCGCCGGCGCGGCCGAGCAAACCCAGGTCCTGACCGTTGTAAATAACTCTGGTCATGCCAGCATTGCCCGTAGTGAGAATGAGAATGTTCTGGGCGTCGAAAACCATTTCTTGCCCCGCCTCGATCTCTCCTTCGTGCACGATTTCTCCATCGCTCTCTACCCTAACCCACGAGGACTGCGGGCCAATCACCAAACGAACCTCGATCGCCTCCTCTGATACAGTCGGGGTTGTAGTGGTCGCGTCCTTGGGCGCCGAAACTACAATTGTTCGCTCTAGCGTGGTTTTCTTGTTGAATTTGTTATCCGCTTCTATCTCTAAACTATTGGTCCCTTCACTCAAATTCAAAACTTTTTGAAATTCTCCGTTGTCGCCGACCAATATCTCCTGTCCGTTGACATAAACGCGGGAATCGAGATCAGTCTGCCCACGTAGCAAAATATTTCGCGAGGTAATCGCAATGTCCTCCTGCGGATAGAACAGTTCCAGGTTCGGCGGTGTGGAGACTGAACGAATCTGCCAGACAAGGTAAAGTATCGCAATTCCGACCAAAAAAATTACAGAAAAAAATGTAATGCTACGGGGTGAAATCATGATCCGTGAAGAGTTGAGGCGCGATGTCGGTTCTGGTCGCAAGGAATTCTTTTTGATACTCCTATCTACTCCGCGTTCTTTTTCAAATTGTTGCAGTAGCGGTTCCCAAGGTACCTGGTAGACTCCGGCCAGACTTTTGATAAAACCTTTGATATACACGTCGGCGGGCAGCGCGTCGTAATTACCCTCTTCCAGACTCTCGAGAAACTTCGGCGGGATTTGGGTCAGACGCGAAACCTGCAAGATATCCATCCTGTGAGCCAGACGCGCGTCCTGCAGATATTCGCCGAGGGTTTCGACGCTAATTTTTTTCTTTTTGAATGCGTTCATGGTATTTGTGGTTCTACTAAATATACCACAGGCAGGCAGCAGCTGCTAGCTTTTAGGTTATAGCTTGTAGCTAGTAGCTTCTTAGTGGATAGGAATTTGTGAATAGTGAATATTAACACGTCATTGCGAGGAGGGACGACAAAGCAATCTAAATCACAAGTAGAGATCGCCACGTCCCGGCTAACCGCCGGGTCTCGCCCGCCTACCGGCCGGCAGGCAATGACATGCTACTATCAACTACAACCTGCAAACTAAAAACTGGCAGCTCCAAAGCAACCCTCTCCCCCGTCATCCTGACGAAAGTCAGGATCTATACATAGCCTGGTTAGATTCTGTCCGCCGCAGCGGACAGAATGACAAGAATAAAAAATGTTAAATTTTTATTTTACTGGATTGTAAAATTTTTAAATTGTTCATTACCAACACTCTACTCACTACAACCTACAAACAAAAAACTGGCAGCCCTTAAGCCACCAGCTACAAGCTAAAACCTACTAGCTAAATCATTCCTGTATATAAATCTCTCGAGGTTTGGCCCCATCCGCCGGGCCAATGAGTCCGCGGTCTTCCAGCACATCGAGCACACGAGCAGCGCGGGCGTAACCGAGCTTCAGTCGGCGTTGAAGCAGGGAGGCCGAGGCTTTATGCGAGCGAGTGATTTCCTCGATCGCCGCCTGTATAACTTCCTCGTCTTCGTCGCTATCATCTGCTCCTGCGTAGCCGCTTCCGCCGGCTTTTGGTTTTTCTAAAATTTCTTCGTGATAATCTACGCTGCCGGACTGATCTTTGATGAAGCGAACCACGGCCTTGACCTCCTGCTCGGATACGAACGGACCTTGAATACGTTTTGGTTTGGGCAATGCGGCCGAAGTGTACAGCATGTCTCCGTTGCCGAGCAGGGTGTCCGCGCCAGCCATATCCAAGATAGTTCTCGAGTCGACTTGGCTAGCGACCGCAAAAGCAATTCTCGAGGTAATGTTCGCCTTAATCAGACCAGTAATGATATTCACTGATGGACGCTGTGTGGCCAGCAACAAGTGTAATCCGACCGCGCGAGCCATTTGAGCTAGTCTGACGATCGATGCTTCCACGTCCTTCATCGCCACGGACATCAGGTCCGCCAGTTCGTCCACGACCAAGACAATATAAGGAAGTTTTTTGTCTGTTGATTTATTGTAATCTTCAATGTTTCTTTTTCCTACTTCCGAGAGTGTTTCGTATCGGCGATCCATTTCCGCTACCATCCAGCGCAACGCGTTGATTGCTTGCTTGTGATCGGTGATAACCGGAGTCAGCAAATGCGGAATACCATTGTAAACTGTCAGATCGACACGCTTCGGGTCAATAATGATAAAACGCAGCTCTTCCGGACTATTGCGATAGAGCAGGCTGGTCACTATCTCGTTGATACAAACCGACTTCCCGGTTCCAGTAGCTCCGGCTACCAGCAAGTGCGGCATTTTGGTAAAATCGGCCACCATCGGATGACCGGCAACATCGCGGCCGAGCGGGAACGCAAGCGTGGAAGCGTGTTTGGCAACACTCTCGGACGCAAGCAAATCGCGCAGTCTCACCAAGGCAGTGGACTTGTTCGGCACCTCAATCCCGACCAAGGACTTGCCCGGGATCGGCGCCTCAATACGCAGCGACGGCGCAGCCAGGGCCAGGGCAAGGTCGGCACGCAGCGCTAAAATCTGGGAGAGCTTCACTCCGACCGCTGGCCGGAACGTAAACTGAGTCACCGTAGGACCTACATTCACCTCGCCCATCTCTACATTGATATTGAAATCCTGTAGCGTCTTTTCAATTATTTTTACATAAGCCTCTATATTACCACTTTCAACCTTGGCATTAGTGGACTCGAGTAGGTCAAGCGGCGGCAATTTCCAATTACCTTTTTTCAACTCGTCTGGTGTGATATCGAGGACGTGAACTTTTTGACCGGCACCCGCCACCGCCGCAACAGCCTTCATCGGACTTACTCTCGGCGCAGGTTCGTCCTCACCCTGGTCGTCGCCTGGCTTGTCTTGGACTGCGCCGGCAGCAAAGCCAGTCGATTCCATAGTATTGATTTTCACCGGGGCTTTGTCCGGCATGACCTGCTGACCTTCTTCACCCTCTTCATCTTCCTCATCACCCTCTTCCGGCTGACTGATGAAAGGGCTCAGGAGCAATCTGAAAATTCCGTGCAAACTCAAATTGAACGCAATCAAAAAAGAAACCACCAAAAGCCCGATCAAAATTACCAGTGAGACCCAGTATCCGGTCAGGCTGAAAAGCGGCATCGCGGTTATAACCCCGAGATACCCGCCGCCGATTCCTTCTTTGACTAGTTCAAAAGCTGTGCTCAAATGTGTTCGCAAGGCGTGCAGGTGAAAAAGTCCCGTGATCGCCAGAGTAAAAAGCGCCATCCCGATATAAATACGGATGACGGAAGACTGACGCCTCTCCTCTTCTTCATCCTCGTCTTGCGAATGAATCAACCGCACACCGAAGAAAAGGGACAAACTAATAGTCAGAAAAATCAAAGGTGAGATAAACGCCACTTGTCCGAAAATAGCAAACAAGCCTTTGGTGATAATTCCGCCAAAGCTTCCTGCCAGATTGAGAATACCCATTCCACAAATGAAGGCTATGATCAAAAAGAAAATAATTGCTATTCCACGTTTGGTTTCCGGAGCAAGGTCCAGTCCTACTGGTTCGAAGTCTTCTGGACTTGTCCTTCTAATCCTAGTGCTATTAGAATAAGAACTTCTTTTCCTTTTTCGGCGTCTTGCCATTTGATTTTTGTATCAAAAATTATTTAAATTTTTTCCTGGACTTGTCGAAAGGGGGCAAAAAATGCCTGCTGATACTTTATTGTACCACACTTTGAAACTTTTTGCAACCCATTTCACTCATTTACTTCCACTTAGTAAAGAAGAAATGGATTCCCACCTTCGTGAGAATGACAATGAGATTTTTCCAATAAAAAGAATAATTCCCTGAATCAAAATTATAATTTAATAAAATATTTTCGTCACCTCACCCCTCCCTCTCCGAAGTCGGAGAGGGTGCCTGCCCGCCTGCCGACGAGGCATGGAAGGGCGGGGGAGGTTAGGTGGGGGTGAGATCAAACTAAAATAAAACAAAAAGAGTAACCAGCAAGGTTACTCCATCTGCTCCATGTTATATGTTCCAAGTTCCGTGTTACCTGATACTTGATATTTGCCTATTGATTGATCTTGATCTTCTTGGTCTTGGCTTTTGCCGCCTTCGGCAGGATGACTGTCAGAATTCCGTCTTTGAGTTCGGCTTCAACATTGTCGACATCGATATCAACCGGCAAAATGATAGATCGAGAAAACGAACCCCAGTAGCACTCTTGATAAAAATAGTCTTCTTCGCGGACCTCATCTTCCTTCTTTCGGTCACCTTTGATCGTCACCATATCATTGGCAATGGTGATATCCAGATCCTCGGGTTTGACTCCGGCGATTGTGGATTTGATCACGACATTGTCTTTGGTCTGGAAAACATCGAGCGTCAACTGACCTTCGTACTCGGAAATCCACTCTTCTTGTTCAGAATCACCGCCCTCAGACTCTTCTACCCCGATCTTGGTTGCCCGGCGGCCTTTTGACTTGGGCTGGATTTCTACCTCTTCTTGCTCTTCTTCGTCGAAACTCTCCTCAGGCGTATTTTCGTCCACCATCTCCTCATCAGAGTCTCCGCCCATGATTTTCCCCAAGAGCCTGCTTCTTACCATAGTTTTTATGTTTAATTCTTATATTATGATAACTTTTCTTTCTCAGCCTTGCAAGACAATGTGGATATTGACGTTATCATATAATAACGAATTTCCCGCTCATTAACAAGCAATGGTAATCCACTTATCACTTCGCTCGATCTAGCCCGCTATCCTGGACAAAAAGACATATTTTTGATAGTCTGCCACTTCGTCCCGCTGAGCGGGACTTAGTCAAAACCAAGGAGGACGAAATGTTGCAAGGAATAGACAGCGAGGAATACTCGCCTTTGATCGAAAGAGTACTCGAGCAGATGGACTGGGTCATGCCGGCGGCTCTGCGTCTGGCGGCCGAACACGATCGAACCGGCGGCTACTACTGCCTTGCTGACAAGGTCACCGGCGCGCCATTACTCATCGCTGCTTTCGGAACAATCCCGACAGACGAGGCGGCAAAATACCTACGCCTATCCCAGGAGAAGCCTTGGAGGTTAGCGCAAAACCCCGACCACATTCTCAGCTGGCAAAGCCGCGACCCTAAGGTTGGTAAATGGGGTGGCGCCGTCAGATGGCAAGATGCTCTCTCATCCTTCTCCGGTTTTCCCGAAGGGTTGGATGAGGCGATCAACCTGATCCTCGGAATCCGGACCGACCAACTGGTCGGCGGTGCCAGCGACGCAATGGCGCTGATCAGCAACAACCAGTTCTACGGCCGGCTCTACACCCTCCTGCCGTGGCACTAACCCTAATCTGAAAAACCCACGTTCCTACTTCCTCGTGCAGCCACCCGTGTTGCACGATTTTTTATTACAAAAAAAGAAGCCCTTGCGGGCTTCTTCTGAATAAACAACCTTGATTAATCCTCTAACTCCAATTTGAGAAGCGTGGATATTGTTACAATATCTTCATCATAGCGCGCGGCAAGCGCAGAAATGATTTCCACCTGAGTCGTCTGAGTTAAAGTGAATTCTTCTTTGGTGCCGTCAGAGAATTCTGTTTTAACGGCAGTAACACCTCCTTCAATGCGAGCCTCGATCTTTTTGACCGCAGACTGCTCTACACCGGTTTCGTCATTGCGACTTGAATCACTGTGATCACCATCCTCAGCGTCGTCTGATTCAGAGCTTCTTTCGATTTCTATCATCGCTGCCACTTCGACCTGGTCCAATCCATAAGCTTCGGCGATAGCGGTGATTATTACCTCCCGGTCAGTCGAGTCGACAGTCAGAGACTCCTTGCGGTCATTGATCTCAACTTCGACGAACGCAGTACCACCGATGATACGAGCCTTGATTTCGGTCACTCCGCGTTCATGCGATTCATCTTCATCATCTTCACCATCCTCACGCTCAACTTTTACTTTCCCATCATCCTCTATTTTGATCTCAATTTTAGTTCCTTCTGATTTCAACTTCAGTTCCAGCTTGTTTCTCTCCTGTTCAATTTCTAGTTTAACTCGTTCCGACAGACCCTCTGTCTGAGCATTTAGTCTGGCAATAACTGCGGCGACTGCAGCGACCGCATTCGTGTTACCTTTAGCCTCCAGGTCAGCCTGCACGCGGACGAGGTAATCGAGCGCGACACCGAAGGCGTTGCTGACTCTGGCGTTTTGAGATGTTTCCTTGGTTGTGGTCGCGGTCTCGGAAGTTGAAGTAGCGTTATCCGAATTCTCGGAAAGAATTTGGTTGAATTCCTGTTCGCGCTCAAAGGCGAACTTTACTTTCAACTCGTCCTTCTTCTCCCCAGAGGAGAAAACTAGTCGGATATTTTCCCAGGCTCGATCGAGAGGAAAGAGTGTATCGCCTGGCTTGGCGCTATCCGAAGCGTAGACAGTGCCAGCGGAAAATACAAACAGTAAGAGTGCGATTGCAAATTTGTACATAGGTTTTATTGTGAATTGTAAAATACTATATCTCGGAGAAGATTCGCGATTGGTGGCAAAGCTTTTCATCACCCCACCCCAAACACGTTCTTGTTCTTCTTCGGACAAGTGCTTGACCTTCATCTTTAATAAATTTTTTTCTAAATCTTTAGGCATTGTTATCAAGTAATGAATTTAACTTCTCGATAGCCCGATGGTGGCGGACTTTTACTGTTGTTTCTTTTGCGTCCAGATATTCGGCGATCTGGCGGAAACTCAGATCAGACCAATACCTCAGCTCGATGATCTCGCGATACTTGGGTTTTAATTTGTTCAAAACTTTCCTTATCTGAGAGAGATCTTCGGTTGGCTCCTCATAAACTTCTGTCATGTACTCTTCCGAAAAAGTAACTATTTCGGGTTTCGTTTTGTAATAGTTGGCTAGTTTGCGTCGGGTGACCAGAAATACAAAACTATAGAATTCTTTGTCAGAACGATAACGAAATTTTGGCAAAGCTTTCCACAGGTCAATAAATACATCCTGTAACAAGTCGAGGCTTTCTTGACGAGAGTTCGTACGCGCGACAATAAATCCAAAAATTGGCTTTTGTAAAATTTTGTACAATTCATGGAAAGCCTCGCTGTCCCCCGCCTGGCACTCCTGAATATACCGGTATAAATTTTTGTCTTTTTGTGCGTCCACGTCTATATAATGGAGGTCTGAACAAAAAAGGTTACAAAAAAGCGGCGAAGCCGCTAATTTACCTATTTATCATTACTCCCTGCTGCCTTCTATAACCTGACGGATGAGACTCGCGGTGTGTTTTTCTCCCCCAGCTTTGGTGACGTGGGTTTGTTTGTCACCAAAGTCGATGATGTACTCACTCGAATCTTCACTGACTGAAAACTCGTAACCGGCCTCCCGCAATTCATCAAAAGTCTGTTGAATTTTTTTGTCGCCTCCCGACTCGTGTAAGTTTTCGTGAAATCTTTCTGGCATGACTTTAAAAATTTTATTGAAAAACTTTATGGCGGAAGGGGTGGGATTTGAACCCACGAGACCCTGTAAGGGGTCGCGGTTTTCGAGACCGCTCCGTTAGACCGCTCCGGCACCCTTCCACAATATATATGTATAGCCTATTTTCGGGATTGTGAAAACTGTTTCACCTATGCTTCGCTTTCGAAGAGGAGCTCCTTTACCGGGGCGAAACTTTTTCGATGTATTTCGCACGGGCCAAACTGTTTCAACTTTTCGAAATGCATTTTTGTCGGATAGCCCTTGTGCACATCAAATCCGTATTCCGGAAATTTCTCATGCAGATTCTTCAATAGGTTGTCTCGCGTAACTTTCGCCACGATCGAGGCGCAGGCGATCGACAAAACTTTAGCGTCCCCTTTCACTATAGTTTTCTGCTGAGCTTTTATATTTTTTATCATCCTGTTTCCGTCCACCAAAACCAAACTCGGAAACTTTTTTAAATTCTCGACCGCTCGTTTCATGGCGATCAGGCGTGCCTGCAAAATATTCAGCTTGTCTATTTCTTCCACCGAGGCAGTACCAATACTGAAACTCTCTGACTTTTCGACAATTACCTTCAGCAGCTCTTCGCGTTTTTTGTGGGAAAGTTTTTTCGAGTCGTTCATCTCTTCCCACCAGGTATTGGTGTTAGATGCAAAAACCTTGGGACTAAAAACTACCGCAGCGGCAACTACCGGACCGGCCAGTGGACCAACACCAACCTCATCGACCCCGGCGATGGTTTTGTGCCGCTTTGCAAATTTTTGTTCGTAACTATAATCCAACATTTGAGTGATGAAACTATTATAACAAAAAAGAAGCGCTGACGCTTCGCAATTTAGTTTATTCCTCATTTTCTAAAGGAGGTGGGCGAATGATATGAGAGCCGGAGGATTTACTCTATTCCAAATCCCCCACTCCGACTTCGTCGGAGCACCCCCTTTACCAAGGGGGAATTATCGAATCGAATGGGCACGAGAGGATTTGAACCTCCACGGGATTGCTCCCACTACCACCTCAAGGTAGCGCGTATGCCAGTTCCGCCACGTGCCCAGAAATATGAATATCAATCTTTTAAAAACTTTATACTTGGGACAATGTTTGCCAGTTCTCCCACTTCGTCAGCCGCAGCTGACTTCGAGGGACAGGCGCCACGTGCCCAGGTTTCATAAGAATATCTCAATGTTCGCTTTGTTTCAAGAGCCTGTTGTCATTGCCCGCCTACCGGCCGGCAGGCGAGAAGGAACGAAGAAACAATTTAATCATTCTTTGTCATCCTGAACTTGATTCAGGATCTATCCATACCATGTTGAGATCCTGATTTTCATCAGGATGACAGACTATGATTTTTTACTAGGGACTAAGTACTATTCTGCGACCTCTTGATATCTGATACATGATACTTGATACTTGACTATGTGATTTTCCAACCGTCGGCTGTTTTTTCAATTTTACCTTTGAGCTTGAACCCCGCGGCTAGTTTGTGCCCGCCTCCGCCGAAAGTCCGAGCGATCGCTGACACGTCTACTCCTTTGTAATTTTCACTTCGCAGGCTACCCCTAACCTCATCGCCTCGCTGTTTGAGAAACATTGAGAACTTAGCTTCCGGAACCGTGTTGAGCATTTCCGCGATACCTTCGAGATGTTCGGGCTTGGCGCCAATCTCCGCGAGCTCTTCTTCGGTCACAACTGAATACATGACCTGCTGCTCCGGATCGAACTTCGCGTTTTCGAAAGCCTTGGCCCAGGCTTTGAGCTTAGCAAGTTCGCTGGAGCCGAAATAATATTTTGCAATCCGATCGACACGAGCGCCTTTGCGTACGAGTTCAGCCGTGATTTCAAAAACTCGCGCCGAGGTGCTCGCATGGCGGAATCCCCCGGTGTCAAAAAATATCCCGGCGAGTAAATTGACCGCAATATCCTTACTCAAAGGCACGGAGAGGAATTTCAAAAAATCATAAATTATTTCACAGGTAGCAGAGGCTGTAGGCTGGGTGAGGTTTGCCTTGCCGTATTTTTTGTTATCGATATGGTGGTCAATGTTCAGAATATCGAAAGGCGACAAATCCCAACCCTCGAATCCGTGCCGAGCAATATCCCCGCACCCGAGCAGCACAACCAGACCGAAAGGCATTTCCGGCGGCGCTGATAAAACCTTTTGGTTGCCGGGCAGGAAAAACAAATTTTCCGGTACTCCTCCGCGTGCCACACAAAAAACTTTTTTCCCTCGAGATTCCAGCGCCTGCGCCAGAGCCAGCACGGCGCCGAGATCGTCGGCGTCAGTGTACTCATGTGAAACAAGCACGATCCGGTCGTGCTTGTCCAATAGTTTCTGCGCAGATGAAAAATCTAAATCATTTTTCATCATCTTGTTCATTGATATTGCGCAAGACCTCGTTGATATGTTGCGAATATTCCGCCGAAGGATCGATTGCGAAGCGTACCTTCGGGATAAACTTCATGGTCGCGCCTTCGAAAAGTTTACCCTGGATAAAAAATATTTTTTTGCTCAAAGCTTTGAGCGCTTCCTCGGCTGGCTGGTTGAAGATACTCAAAAAAACTTTTCCATCACGCAAATCAGGTGAAACGTCTACCTTGGTGATAGTTATGAAACCGGTCAGCCCGGGAATTTCTTCATCGCGGAAAATTTCCGCTAATCTTTTTTGCACGAAAGAGTTCACCTTGCGCTGACGAAGTGTTGGCTCTTTCTTTTTCCCCTTGCTCATATAGCTTAGGAGTTAGTTTTGCGAATCTTTTTTTCTTTTATTTTTTCTTCTACGATACGCAGTTCATCGCCTTTGGATATTTTGTATGTCGTAGAAATCTTTGTGCCGAATTCCGACCCGGCCTCGACTTCGGGAGATGGCAGTTTGTTTCTCTGCAATTCCAAAATTTTTCCACTACCAACCTGTTTGTCGCCCTTCCAGATCTGAACTTTTCGGTCGACTTTCAAACGCCCTTCTTTTACCTTGCCGCCGACAATCATTTGATTTTTTTCCGTGGCGAACACAGCGAGAATTTTTGCCGCACCGAAGGTAACGTATTCGACTTCCGGCAAAATCATCGCCAGAATCGCCTTCGTCAAATCCTCAGTCAATTCATAAATGATTTGGTAGATATCGATGTTAACATTCTTTTGCTTGGCAAGTTTGCTGGCTGCCGGGATAATCTTGTTATGAAATCCGATCAAGGTAGCTTTGCCGCTCTCAGCAGCGAGGACGTCCGTCTCGTTGATATCACCAATACCTTGAGAAATAATTTTTATCTCGACATCCTGGTTTTCCAGTTTGGAAATCTCCTGCTGGATTGCTTCCAAGGAACCTTTGGTGTCTGCTTTGATGACTAGGTTGAGTTGTTGGTTATCAACGTCGGCGGAAATTCCGGTTTTGTAAGCCAGGCGTTTAGCGCTCTTGGCTCGACGCTGAACCTCAGCTTTGCCCTGAGCATCTTTTACATTTTCATAAACCAAAAGGATGTCACCCACTTCCGGCAAATCTGATAGTCCGGTAATTCTCACCGGTGTAGAAGGGTTGGCAATTTTTACATTCTTTCCCAACTCGTCTTGCATTGTTCGGATCCGACCGTAAGCTGCTCCAACCGCTACAATGTCCCCGACTTTGAGACTTCCGTTCTGCACCAAGACAGTTGCAGTTGGGCCTTGGGTCTTTGACAGTACCGCTTCGATCACGGTTCCGACGGTGGTGCCTTTCGGATTAGCTTTGAAGCCCTCGACCTCTGCGGTCAGGAGGATCATATCCAACAGTTTGTCGACGCCGAGATTTTGTTTGGCTGAAATGTCTACAAAAATATATTTGCCGCCCCAATCTTCCGGCTGTACACCAGCTTCAGCGAGCTGACTTTTGACGAGTTGCGGGTTGGCGTCAGGTTTATCTATTTTGTTGATCGCTACGATCATCGGGGTCTTGGTAATCTTGGCACGATTGATGACTTCCAGAGTCTGCGGTTTCACTCCGTCATCAGCAGCAACCACCAAGACGATAATATCCGTCACATTGGCTCCGCGTGCCCGCATGGCGGCAAAAGATTCGTGACCGGGTGTATCGAGGAAAGTAATTTTTTTCTCTTTGTAGGTAACTCGATATGCGCCAATGTGCTGAGTGATGGCTCCGGCTTCGGTGTCGATGACGTTGGTCTTGCGGACGGTGTCGAGCAATTTGGTTTTACCGTGATCGACGTGACCCATGACGGCAACGATCGGTGCGCGGTGCTGCATATCTTCCGGTTTTTCATGAGACAATATTTCCTGCACGTTGCCTTGAGCGGTAGTGGTCTCCGTGTCTTCCTCGATTTCAAAACCCAGGTCAGCGCCTGCAACCACAGCAGTATCAAAATCAATCTGTTCATTCATTGAGGCCATCACACCATTAGAAATCAAAGCTTTGATGACTTCTGTAACCGGACGGTCCAGCGCCGAGGCAAAATCCCGGACACTTATGGTCCGACCAATTTTTACAGCAACGGGACCTGCCTGCTGCGCGGCTTGCTGTGCTTGCTGTGATGGTTTGGGCGCCAGTGCGGTCAAAATTTTGTTCGCCAAGACATTATCAATCTTGCGAGCTCTCGGGGACAATTTAATCCCAGCCTCGGAGATTCTCTGCCGAAGTTCTTTGACTGAAATATTCAATTGTTGCGATAAACTATTGATATTCATAGGGAAAAGTAATACAAGGTCTAACTATACCTCAGATTATACAAAAAATCAAGTATTTTGCGAACCTTTTGGCCCGATAATACTTGATACATTACGTTCCCCTGTCATTGCGCGTAAGCCGTGGCCTACCCCGGCAAGGCGGGCTGACGCGGCAAGGCAAGTAAGCTGCTTACTTTACTTTGTCATCCTGATGTAAATCAGGATCTTTACATAGTTTGGACAGATTCTGACTTTCGTCAGAATGACAGACTTTAATTTTTACTAAGCACTAAGTTCTATTCCCTAACCGCTTTACGCTCACCGCTAGCTCATACAAACTAAAAACTGGCAGGCCTAAAGCTACCAGCTACAAGCTAATTCCTAAAAGCTAGCTCAAAACTGCCTCTCGCGACTTACCACAATCCTGACCCGTTCTTTGACCACTTCCAATTTCAGAGGCGAGGTGAAAGCCGGTCGACCAGACAGGAAAATATTCATTCCGGCAGGCTGCCTAATCTCAACTTTTTTCGCCCGAATCACTGTAACCCCCGGAATATTTTCATAACACTGCTGCGAAAGACTTCGCCGATAGCGCCAAGCCTGGTATTTGCTAATCTGCCCGGCCAAGACGACATCCAAGCGCCCATCTTTGGGGTTGCATAGAGCGGGTTCAAATTTTGCCTGCGGGCAAGTGCGCTTGCTGCGGGCATTGATTATGGCTCCAGCAACTAGCGGTACGTTTATTTTATAAGCTCCGTCGATTTTTAGTTCAGTTGCGACGGGTTCGAGTCGCCAGAGGGAAGTCAGTCCAGGGCTTTTTCCTATCACGGACCCGGTTAATTCCGGCAACGGACCGAAGACTATGTTGGAAAAAATATATTTGTCATTGGCACTGACCAAATCGAGCTCCTCAATGCGCCGTTTGGCCAGAGCGGCAACTGAATTTTCCAGACCTGATGCGCCGATGATCTTGCCGACTTCGCTTTGACTGTTCAATGGAATGAAACCCAAAGTTACAGCTTTGTTTCGACAAAGCCCGATTACATTCGAGAGGGTTTCGTCACTGCCGACGACTACTAGAGTTTTGGCGCCGTGCCCCAAGGCCGTCCCCACTAAATCCTTAATACTCCGCAGCCTCGTCACCCGCGCCGTTTCTCCCGCTATTTGATATTCGTTGAGCAAAGAAAACAACTGAGTCTGGTGAAACTCAAAATTTTTACCGTCAAATTGGCTGGGGTCGATCAAATAATAATGCATTGAGAACGCTGATACTAAGAATGCCAAGACACGTGCTTGGCATTTACCTGTTTGGGAACAATATTTTTATTCCTCGTCGGGAATAGGCCGTTTGATGGCGTTGCCGGAATTTCCGCTAGGATTCATTTTACAGTTACCGCTAAAGTAACCGCCTTCCTCTACCGCCAGGCTCCCACACTGAATATCACCCATCATCTTCCCGGTTTGTAAAATCACCATCAGGTCCTGCGCATTGGCATTGCCTTCAATCTTGCCCGCCAAGGTAATAGACCCAGCTTCCACATCAGCCTCAATAGTTGCGGTCGGACCGATGAAAAGATTCCTAGAAGTTCTAACTTTTCCGGTCACTATCCCGTCGATTTTGATATCACCCTCGGACACGAGGTCTCCGTCAATTTTAACCGAGTGCCCAACAATTGTTTCGGCTAAGTTATTTTCAAAATTTTCCTGCGGTTTTACCATTGCCTTCAATAATTTTAATTTCGACTTGCTTTCTTGACCAACCTCTTAGGCGTTTTTTTATCAGTCGCTTTTTCGGTCAGCCCTTGGCTTCTCAGTATCGCCTCTTTTTCCTCTTCCGTCAAGGGAATTTCGCTCTGACCACCTACTATCGGCTTGGCATAGATCCGCTGTGAATCACGCCCGTACAAAGACGAAATAACCGCCCCGTTATTTTTGCCATCCAGAATCGCAAGAGCAAAACTATTGTTCCCTCCCTCACCGGAATAGGGGTTAAATCTGACCAGTCCCAATTTTTGAATATTTAATTTTTGCAGCTCGGTAAAATTTTCCAAAAATCGACCGACGCGATCCAGGTCATTGCTGTGTTGGGCAATTTCATCTTTGTGCCGGAGAATAATTTCTTCCAAATCTTGAGCTGCGGTACCGGCAAAAAACTTTTTTTGAAATTTTTCCAGTTTACCTAACTTGCGCCAGAGTAAAAAGGACAACACTAGTAAAAGCGTCAATACTCCAGATAAAATAATTTCGATGTTGCTAAAATTGTCCAGCATAAGGGTTTTGGCTATAATACTACCATTATTATAATCAAGTTATTAAACTAATTAAATGGCAAACGAGAATATGCAAGCCCCGGTGATGACAGCGGAGCAAAAAACGCAAAAAGACTTTACCAAGGCTTTGGTGATTAACACAATCTTTATTGCGGCATTAGTAACCCTATATTTTGTGAATAGGGCGACTGGCTTTGTTGATAATTTAGTTCACCGTTTCATCTCTTACTAACCCTCTCGGGCCTATGGTCTAGTGGTACGACGCCACATTCGCATTGTGGAGACGGGAGTTCGATTCTCCCTAGGTCCAAAATGATACTATATCCTAAACCCTGTAAGGGATTGTCGCTTCACACGTCCTCTTTTTAATGGCTATATGATATAGCGTAGTTAACTGTTATTAAAGATCAACAATGAATGCCTAAAACTAAAATCGTTGTACCCATACTTTTGTCGGTCCTTTTATTATCTGGGGCGCTGGTAAGCGCTTTTTTGCTAAAACAGAGCAAAACCGACGAATTTTCTCAATTACCAATTGCCCAGGACCAGCAGCACCAAGAACAAACAAACCAGCAAATCCTTGATAACAACCCACTTGAATCAGCGGCGGCAACAGCCGACTCTACCCAAGTTTCGCCACAAACTGATCCAGCAACACAGCCCCCACAGCAAACACAAACCCCTTCAAACACAAACAATTTCGGGCCGAAAGAACTGGTTGTGACCGTGGCAAACGCCAACATTTCCAGCATGAATCGCTGGCATCCACCTGGTGCCCATGACGGGCTCAATGTTCATGAACACGGCGACGCTCCCCCAGCCTGGGCAGATAAATTCAGTACAGACAACTTCGGCCACCCGGTCATCTGGGGTGGTGACGAGTCAACTCCGAGTGAAAATAACTACAAACACCAGGCGTACAAAGGCATTGCTATGACCGCCAGCGGCGTTGATCTCTATATCCGCCATCATTCACAAAGCAATCCTATGGGGCGAATGGCCCCGCTTCACAGTTACGAAGTTTACGGTAAAGACGGTTCTGGCAACGTTTCTTTCTGGCAAGGCTGGATGTTTTTCGGTTATCCGGAAGTTCGTAGTCAGCGCATGACCCGGGCCGGAGAATTTGGTGGTTATGATGAAACATACGGCATTACCTGGCCGGGGCGAGACCAGTTTATCATTGCCTCACCTGACCATGACGACTGGGACAATCACTTGCGCTGTGAACAATGGTACGGCACCGGCGACAGCATATTGTCCTGGGATTTTGGCATCACAATTTGTGGCGCTTCTACCTACTATACTCTGGATGAGCATTTGGGAGATGTGGCTGATATGAGTACCTGGATGACAACAGGCCAGGTCGGCGACCATAGGCGCATAGAAGTTAGTCATTATGGACCGGAAAATCCTAACGTAAATAGCAATGAAAACCCGCCAACCGGAGAATGGTTCTGTATAAAAAAAGAACCAACGCAAAACCGCGCAACCGGTTCAATACCAAAGTGGGATTACACTGCTGGAGTAGCCGGTCCCACCGCCTGTGAGGACGGCTGGCTTCCCCAATACGTTGCCGACACATTCCCCAAGGCAGGCGTGTATTTCCAGACCGGGAACACTTATGAAAAAGCCTTTCCTTCCACAGGCGTTACCTTACCCAACTAAAATCGCTCAAAAAAGGCCCTAAATAGGGCCTTTTTTTGTTATTTACTATAAATTAAGCTCGAGATTCTTCGCTTCGCAAAGAATGACAAAAACATTGTCATTCCGACCCCAGCCAAAGCGTCGGAGGAAGGATCTGTTTTGATTATGCTTCTTGAAACTTCGACCGACTCGCTGCTACCACCAATCCTGCCAAGAGAAAAAACATCAGTCTCCCCTGCTGGATCGTCCAAGGGTAGTGGTCAAACAGACCGATAAAAAGTATTCCAACAAAAGCAGCGGCCAAAGCTGTCGTCAGCAGACTCTCTCTCCCCTGCCAAGCGACATACAAAATGTAAAATATGAAACACAGGAATACCAAAAGACCCAAAACCCCTGTTTCAGCCGCGATGAGGAGATAAACATTGTGCACCGGTTGATGCTGGTAGGCCGCAAGCTTTTGCGGCGCATACTCATCCATTGCTTCCACAAAATTATGATATCCAACTCCCAGCAGCGGATGCTGCCTGATCATCGCAATCGCTGTTTGCGCATAGAGCACTCGCTCGCTAACAGACTTTGAGTTCGTTGTTCCATGTGAAACCACTCCCCCGCGTTCAAGAAACTGCGGGTAGAAGAGCAGGGCGCAAACCGCACCTGAAACAAAAATTGTTAGGAGCAACTTTTTGAACCTCGAGAAAAAATTAGTTTCATATGAAGCACTGCTCTCAACCTGGCTTCCCCTGGTTTCATGTGAAGCACTAGGGTCTAAGGCTAAATCCCCTGTTCCACGGGAAACATCTTTTGCCATGCTTTTGTTTCGCGTGAAACTATACAGGCTGAAACCGAGCAACATAGCTAAACTTAGCAGCATACTGAGTATCGCCACACGTGAAAAAGACAGAATTACTCCGTAAATCTGGGCTGCTAGTATTATGTTCAGTACTGTCCTTTTCCATGTTCCACGGGAAACAAGGAGTAAATAGCTGGTTAGTATCACAGAAACGCTTAGGAAGGCCCCGAGGACGTTCGGATGGGAAAAAGTGCCATATGGTCGCACAATATCGTATGTTCCACGGGAAACATCCATAAACCTATCAATAATCCATAATTCACCATGTTTCACCTGAAACTTTGCTATTCCTTGAAAATAAGAGCGGAAGACCTCTTCACCGAGGATTTTAAGCCCAAATGACCTTTGAGCGAAGTAATGATATGTCCCAAGAATGACTTGAAAGGTAGAAATAGCTAAAATTAGCCAAAAAGTCACACTAAACCAATGTTTCACACGAAACTTGTTTATTATGAAACAAAACAATCCTATAGAAAGTAGAAGTTTCCCAAGACCTGTGAACTCAATAATAATGTTAGTTTCCCGTGAAACCAGTAGGCTTGCCAATGAAACACCTGTGAAAATAAATAAAATACTGTAAAATAAGCCATTTTTGCCTTGTTTCACGGGAAACTCCCGGCTATATAACGAGAACAGCCACACAAGAAGCAATATTGCCAAAACAAGATCACTCAAATAGACAAAGACGGCGTTGTAGAATATGAAACTTCCTCCTATGTGTGTTTCAGGAAAAAACAAGACTTTCCTAGTCTGGAGGGTGAAACTAGCTAAAAATAGCAAAAATAAGCCAAAAATGACGTATTGTTCTACTTTTTCCCTAACAAACAGTTGTTTCATGTGATAATTAGTAATTAGAGTATATTTATTTATATCTGTCAATACCAAGCGTTGACCGATGGGCCAAGGCTAGGTAACATTTATGTGCTGAATGTTTCAAGTGAAACATATCACAAAAGGAGGAAACATGGGCAATCCGTCGGCACAAACACCGACTGTCACCAAAATACCTATCGACGAGTTCTGCGAGCGTGTCGCTAGAGTGTTTGAGACAATGAACCGAAGAGAGGCGAATAGGCTAATGCTTGTTTATGAAGCAATGATCGGGGCAGGGGACAGCGACTACGTCGAGCTGGAAGATTTCTATCTTACCACCTTACAAGAGGTGCTCAAGTGAGTTTAAGCGGGGCTGTACATTGCCTGCCTTGCTTATTTTTTTATTATAATCCGGATAGATTTACCCATAGATTATTTTTCTTTCTCAATATATAATGCAGTAGATATCTTTGTCAGACAAAGATATATTTTTTCCAAAAGGGCCCATAGTAAAATGGTATTACGAGTCCATGGCATGGATTAGGTCGGGGTTCGATTCCCCGTGGGTCCACCATCATCCGACCCGCCGAATAGGCGGGTTGGTTGTTAGCAGGAAGTCGGACTGATAAAATGAATGGGCAAATGACAAGCCCCTGTAGTTTAATGGATAGAACAGTCCCGTCCTAAGGGATAGATGTAGGTTCGATTCCTACCGGGGGCAGGTCGAATCAGGCAAGCGTAACAGTTCCTTTGCTCGCGAATACAAGTAGGTTCTGCGCCACAACATAAAATATTTTCAGCGCGCATCCGCCTCCGGCGGAGATTCCTACCGGGGGCAAGAGGTTGGTTTAATAGGGTAGGGGAGGGGAGTAGGCGGAACAATTTTCGAAAAAAAATTCATATAATGGAACGAGTTATTCGTCGGGATGTAGTATACCGGTAGCCGCCTCTCCGGCGGCCTGCCGATGAGGCAGGTACGGAACATAAAAAAAGCAAATTTTTCTCAACAAGTCATTGATCGGGATGTAGTATACCGGTAGTACGCGCGCTTCGGGTGCGTGAAGACCGGGTTCGATTCCCGGCATCCCGACCAATGACTGGTTAAAACCATGTGGTACTTCTACGTTTTAGAAAGTTCTAAAAATAAAATCCTGTACAAAGGGTATTCAAGTGACTTGAAGCAAAGAATTCTAGATCATAACAAAAAACGAGGTGGTAAATACAGTCAGAAAAATGCTCCTTATAGACTTATTTATTATGAAGCTTATCTGAACAAAACTGACGCGATGCACTCTGAAAAATTTTATAAAACTGGTTACGGTAGAGAAATTCTCAAAGAAAAACTTAGTAATTATTTAAAGGGTTGGTAGCCGCCTCTCCGGCGGCCTGCCGACGAGGCAGGTACGCGCGCTTCGGGTGCGTGAAGACCGGGTTCGATTCCCGGCATCCCGACCAATAGCTTGTTGGAGCACAATGAAAGAACTGGAATTTGCCATCGAGACCGCCAAGCAAGCCGGCAGCATCATCCGCCGGGGACTTGTTTTAGGTGGGGAAAAAAGATGGAAGCCTGATAATACTCCGGTTACGGATACTGATGAATACATAAACCGTATAGTTAGCGAGGCGGTCAGGGAAAAATTCCCTGGATATTCCTTCATTGCAGAAGAAGGGGACAAGATTGAGGGGGCAGGAGAGTATGCTTGGATTTGCGACCCGCTGGATGGCACGCTGCCCTTTTCCCACGGTATTCCCACTAGCGTTTTCTCTCTAACACTGGCCCGTTCCGGACAGCCGATTTTGGCTGTTATATATGACCCATATATCAATCGGCTATATCACGCGGAAAAAGACAAGGGAGCGTATTTAAACGGCAAAATTATCAAAGTTTCCCAGAAGGACAGCTTCCCGCAAGGAGTTTTTGATATAGAAAAATGGGATACTCCTATTCATTCTGATGTAGGAAAGGTTGCCGGCAAACTCATCTACTTAAAAGCAAAAGCGTTAGTACTGCACTGCATCAACTACGGCGGTATGCTGGTAGCGGACGGAACCTTGCTTGCCGCCATAGGTTTCGGCAACTTCGCCTTCGATAGCGCTGCGCTGAAAATCATCGTCGAAGAAGCCGGTGGGAAGGTGACTGACATTGAGGGTAGGCAGCAGCGCTGGGATGGGCAGATAAACGGCGTGGTCGCCAGCAACGGCAAACTTCACGACAAACTAATTGAAATAATAAAATCTACAAGATAACAAAAAATACCCCCGACTTGTATCGGGGGTATTTTTTTATAAATCCCGCTGTGCTAACTGTCTCAACACCTGATTGTTTGCTCGAATCCAGTTTTGGTTGTTCCAGCCGACCCAGCGATTCATGATCTTTTCTGGAGTTGTCCGTCCGCTGTCCAAATATTTCTGAATCAAGTCGTCAGCGTCTTCGATACCCTCGGCAAAGGTCGGGTAAAATCTATGGTACTTTGCACCACCGATTCCCCAACAGTTATTACCAAGTTGGCGACGACACATATTACTTTCAGCGTGTGAGATAGAAAGAACTAATTTCCAGTTTGGTTGCAGAAGCAGAATTTCCACATATTCCGCCATAGGAGAATTTTTCTCCAAAAGGTATTGGCGTAATTCGTACACTTTCGTTCCAGGAATGTCACGAGGATACAGCTGCTCGTGATCAGCGTTTGAAATTTGATTTTGTTTTATTTCGAAGGCGGTTGTTTGCGCGTAGGCTTCAATGCTTTGTGCCGCGCTGACTTGAGGAAAAATCATCAAGGTCACGGCTGAGAGCGCCAAGCTTGTAGCAAGTCGCTCCGGCAAATTCCCAACATGGGTTTTGCCTGAAAGCATCCAAGCTATGAATGCTAACATCTACCTATGAAATAAACTCCTTCCAGCTCTTTTCTCTGTCCGACAGCACTTATCTAATATAGGTGTTACTCAATTATTGAAAACACCTTATTACAGCTGAAGTTCAAAAAGGGCTGGATTAATTTTCAAAGAAAGCGGTCGGTTTTATGGATTTGACCGCTGTTACGGGTGGGCCTACCTCTCCTGAAATTCAGGAAAATCAGGTACGCCCATAACAGGTGTCAAAATAATTATGAAATGACATAATAGCACGAATTTGTCAAGTTGTCAAGGGTCTAGGGCCAGGATGGGTAAATTTACCCTTGACAAATACGTGTTTTTATGCTAAATTTAGCTGTATTTCTGCGATACGAAAAAAGCCGTAAATTTAGGGGAATTTGGGCATTTTCCCGTAAAACGCTCAGTTTCCCCGAAGTCTCGGGATCCAAGGAGGATCGAATGTTCAACAAGCTGTTCTTTTCCATTCTCTTCACTCTCCTCACCGTCTTCCCGACTTTCGGGCAAGACTCACAGAGCGCGCGACAGGCGTTCCAGCAGACCCCAGGGGTATTGATGGTGCCGCCCTCTTCAATCCAGACGAAGGCGCTGCAGCCGGAAAAGGCCGCGACGTCTCAAATGTTCGGTTCGCTCTACGTTGTCGGACAAAATCCGGCGCTTCCCGGAGATCAGATCAAAATCTATTTCCTCGTTGAGGAAGATGCGCCGGGTAACGTATGGGTTTACGGACAACGCTGGACACCCGTCTACGACAACAACGGCCAACCGGCTAAGCTAGTCTCATATTTCTCGGTACAGCCGGGAACAAGATCGGATGACACAGCTCCTCTCAAAAAAGGCGACCGCATCCTCGTCTGGTCGGGCGAGGTCCCTCCGGAGTCCAACTACGGTCGGTATGACTTCAGCCTCATCTTGCTCGACGAGAGTAACTACCTGCTCCAGCAGGCATTTACCTACTTCTCGGTCGGCGAGATTGAATCCGGTGACACTTTCCAAGCACGGACGGGCATGGACCCTCACGTAAACATGGAGGGCTGGCTCGTACTAGAGCAGTCATACAGCCCGGTCACTATAAAACTGGTCAAACAAGGCTGGACGGACCAGGCGGTAGAGAAAGGACTGGGAAACAAGGACACAACAGTCTTCCCGCTGAACTTCTGTAGCACCGAAGGCTCGCCTCAACGGGCTTTCGACGTCATAGTCGCCGTTCCGGCAGACCGAGCGTTCTTCACGATCTCCCGGCCATGCACTTGGCCCAGGCGATAACAGCATTTCCGGCTGGCAGCTTCCCAAATAGGGGAGTCTGCCAGCCGATTTTTATTACTTGAAAAATTTGAAACAAACCTATAATATATGGAGGCTAGCTTTTTGAAACGTTAACAAATTCAATATCTGCGGGTATCGTATAGTGGCTATTATGCGTCCTTGCCAAGGACGAGATACGGGTTCGACTCCCGTTACCCGCTCCACAAAAAACTCCCAACAAAATGTTGGGAGTTTTTTGGTGCCGGAGGCCAGAATCGAACTGGCGACGCCCTGCTCTTCAGGCAGGCGCTCTACCACTGAGCTACTCCGGCAATTGTTTTCACCTGGTGGACGATGTAGGATTCGAACCTACGACCTTCTCGGTGTAAACGAGACGCTCTAACCAACTGAGCTAATCGTCCGTTTTTTCGTCATGCCCGGGGCGAGACTCGAACTCGCACGAGCTTTCGCCCACGACATTTTAAGTGTCGCGTGTATACCAATTCCACCACCCGGGCTTATTTGCTTTTCCGGTTACGTGCTCTATGGGTTGGTTTCAAGCTGTGGCAGTTAGGACAGAGAATTCGTAAATTTATTATCCTATTGTCATGCCTGTCACCATTTATGTGATCTAGCTCTAAGGGTAGATACCCCTCCTTTGTACGCTCGGCCCAGCCACATTCTTCGCATTTTTCAGACTTTAAACCCGCTTTGAAAAGCCTCTTTTTTAACTTAAAACTTTGATAATCACTTCCCTGGATCAGAATATCTTCTAGCTTCCTTCTATATTTTCCTACTCCTCGAAGCCCTCTGTTCCAGGCCTTGCCTTGAAAGTGTTTAGTGCTCAGAGAGACTTCATGAATATACTTTTTGAGCTGATCATAATTACCCCCCGTAGGCTTCAAGCCCAGTTTCTGCAACACCTGTCTGTAACTCAAAGAATCTTCAACGGCTTTTTTTAAGGCAATAATTGTCCAGCTTCTTGTTCGCATGTGTATAGTGTAGCAATAGGTAAACGCAAAATCAATTGAATTCGAACACGTATTCCTTTTTCAAAGAGCATACATATTTTGAAATCTGTTTATACTCAAGGTCTGGACGGGAATTGCACCCGTGTACGAGGTTTTGCAGACCTCTGCCTAACTACTCGGCCACCAGACCAAAAGTTTAGTAGATTGAAGTAGGTAACTACAACCTACTATAAACAGTATATTACACTTCTTATAGCTTTTGGGAAAATGGGTGATTTACTCAGCTTTTTCCTCAGTTTTTTCTTCTGCTTTTGCTTCCTCTACATTTTCTTTCTTCTCCGCTAACTTCTCTTCAGGCGGTGCGGTTAGAGCTTTTATACTCAAACCCAAACGATGGTTTTCCGGTTCGATTGAAATAATCTTGAATTCATACTCTTCACCCTCTTTGACTTCTGACTTGGCGTCTGGGGCAGTTCCTGAAACCAATTCACCTGCGTGAGCTAGCCCGTGAATATCATCATCGAGTTCAACGAAGGCGCCAAAAGGCATAAGCTTGGTCACTTTACCCTTAACTTTTTGTCCGACTTCATATTTTTTCACGACGTCCTGCCAAGGATCTTTCTGCAGTCTCTTGATAGACAGGGAGATGCGGTTTTTGTCTAGTGAAATAATCTGGGCCTTGATTTTGTCGCCAACTTTATAAAGATCTTTTGGATTGTCGATTCGCTGCCAGGCTAATTCCGAAATATGGACCAAACCTTCGAGTTCTCCGTCGAATTTAACGAAGATACCAAAATCGACAACACCGGTGACAGTTCCTTCGACGGTTTTACCGATTTCAATTTCCTGAAGTTTCTTTTTGAATGCTTCTTCCTGAGCTGCTTTTTCAGAAACAATCAACTTTTCTTCGTCTGGGTCTGCGGTTATGACACGAACCCTGAAAGTCTGCCCCACGTATTCTTGGAGACGGGACAAAATACGATTTTTGTCAGCCTCTTCAACGCGAGGATAGTGCTCGGTAGCAAGCTGCGAAACCGGCAAAAAACCGACAACATTGTTGATCTCCACCATCAAACCACCTTTGTTCGCTTCGAGGATCTTGGTTTCTACAACTTCTTCTTTTTCCATCAATTCTTGCAATGTGTTCCAGACTCTCTCATGTCCTGCCTTGCGGAAGGATAATTCTACCAAGCCGTCTTTGTTTTCAGGGTCTACGATCAAAGCGTCGACAGCGTCGCCGACTTTCATGCCGGAAAGCACGCGCTGGTCATCATAGAGCTCGCGGCCGCGTACTACGCCCACGCCGTAACCGGGAATATCCAGGTATACTTCGTTGCGCCCTTTGCTCAATATAGTACCCGCTACGACCTCGCCAGCTGAAAAAACCTTGATATTCTGGCCCTTGGTGCCGACCAGGTCAATCATGGTTTGCGCAGGTGAAACTGGGACCACTTCTGCGACTTTGGTTTCCTTGCTTGTATCTTCGGTCATAAAAATAACGCTCCTTATAAAGGTTCCTATCAGTTTTGCACTAACCCTACTCTACACTTTGCAAAACTTTTAGGAATTAATTGTTAATAGGTGTTTTTTCCTAAAACACCTTTGAAAAGGCCTTTTTTGGGGAGGTTTGTTTCCAATGACGAAATTTTACCAGAAGAATTGGAATAAATCAAGGGTATTTTGGGATAAAAAAAGACTCCCTGGTTGGGAGCTTGCCGATGGCAAAAAGAGTCTTACTGAGCTTTCAACAGGGCTAGCTTGTTTGCTGAGCGAACAGTGTAGAGACTGAGCCCTAGAAAAACAAAAGCGGCCGCAGTATAAATTCCGTAAAATAAGTTTTTCCCAGACAACCCGCAAACAGTTGTACTCAGGACGCAGACGATGAAAAATAACCCGTAGAAGAATGGGACAAGGCCCAGATAACTCTCGTATTCCGCTGTGGAGAAGCTCTTGCGCTCGGCCAGATAGGAAAGCGCGGCTCGCAACAAGCATCCTAGCGCCAGAGCGAAGATCAGGGTGATTATGGACACCAAAAGTGACCCGAAGAGGAAAGCTTGGGACTGGAACATCGTATCCTCCTTAGTTTCCTTAAAGGAAATGCGTCGCTGGATTCTATCACCGAAGACAAGTCCGGGTCAAATGTCTAAAGCTACAAAAATACCGCCTCCTGTGCTAGAATGTTTGTATCAAAACTAGCTCAAAGACAACACAATGCACATCTATTGGTACGGTTTATCAAGTTTCAAGATTGTCTCCAAAGATCTGACTATCTTTACCGATCCTTATAGCAAGTCTACCGGACTAACTCCTCCACGGGGTGCTGGAAATATTGTCATGTCCAGCTTACCGGACAATGAATATCACGGTCATTTTTCCACCATTAGTGGAGAACCTTTTATAGTCCAAAACCCAGGTGAATATGATATCAAAGAAGTTTATATTCACGGCATTCCGGTATCTGGTTCAGGGGATAAAAAGGGGAAGACTGAAAACCGAACAGTCTACAACTTCTCCATCGAAGGAATGAATGTTGGATTCCTGGGAGCCTACCCGGACAAAGAAATATCCGAAACTGAAGAAGAAGAAATGAATGACGTCGATATCCTGCTGGTGCCTTGCGGAGGAGGGGACGTCCTCGGTGCGAAAAACGCGGTAGAGATAGTAAACCAGCTGGAACCGAAGGTCGTAATTCCAATGCACTACAAAATTCCTGGATTGAAAATGAAACTTGATCCTGTTGATGTTTTCCTGAGGGAAATCGGTGGCAAAAACGAGGAGATGGACAAGCTGTTGATAAAGAAAAACGATTTGCAAGATGAAAAAACTCAAGTAGTCATACTAAAACCACAACGCAGCTAAATGTCTACAAACGATTTTATCGAAAAATTACAAAACAAGCCTTACGAACAAAGAGTTCAAATCCTTTGGGGGGTGACCATAGGCGCTGGGATTGTTCTGGCAATAGTCTGGGGCATTATCACCGCTCTCGGTGGAAATGGTAAAACGGCAAAAACAGACGACGGCGCGCTAGCTGGAATAAATGAAAACATCCAGCAAGCTCAAGACGAATTCAAAAAATTCCAAGACGAGATCAAACAACAATTTGCGGTGCTGAACGTGCCACAAGAGGATAGTCAATTCGTCACGGTTAGCAGGGTAGGCTTTAACCCGGAAAAAACTGAGGCTGTATTGGAAATAGAAATTACAAATCCAACACTGGATTTAATGAACGTCCGCACCGGAGGAAATGAAACTATTTATCTACAGGCCGGGGATATCAAATACACCGCCAATAAATTTATTACTGACCGCGGAGACGAATTTCCGGCAAAACTCCTTAGTAACCAGACCCAACTGGGCTACCTCGTATTCCCGGCTCCAAAAAACTACGATGTTGTGCTAAAATTTGATAACATATTCTTTGAAAGTGCTCCGAGCCAGATTTTTGAACAAACAATTCCGGTCAACCTAGACCCTACAGCGCCGGTTGAAAACACTTCGCCGACCAAGGAAGTAAAAGGCGAATCTACGACCAGGCTCCCGAGAGAATAATATGGCAAAAAAATCACCAAAACCGCGTAAAATTTCCTCGAAAAAATCTAATTCCGAAAAACCGCCGCAAGAAACCACGCAGGCTCTTGCGGTAATTCAACCGCGCTCGATTGAGGAGGAGATGAAACAATCCTACCTCGACTACGCGATGTCGGTCATTGTCGCCCGCGCGTTACCCGATGTTCGCGACGGGCTCAAACCAGTGCATCGCCGAGTGCTGTATGCTATGCAAGAGTTGGGGTTGCGCAGCAACGCCAAATATCGCAAATCAGCTACGGTCGTCGGAGAAGTTTTGGGAAAATATCACCCGCACGGCGATGTGGCGGTCTATGACTCTTTGGTCAGACTGGCGCAAGACTTTTCTATGCGCTACCCCCTCGTGGACGGCCAGGGAAACTTTGGCTCACTGGACGGAGACGGCGCAGCCGCCATGCGTTACACCGAGGCGAAACTCACGAAGGCTGCAGAAGAAATCTTGCGCGACCTCGACAAAGAAACCGTTGACTGGATGGACAACTATGACGGGACGAAAAAGGAACCGCGAGTTCTGCCTGCCTATCTGCCCAACCTGCTTTTGAACGGCACTGTCGGTATCGCTGTCGGTATGGCGACCAATATTCCACCCCACAATCTCGGCGAACTCATCGACGCGATTACCATGCTTATCGACAAACCTGATTCCACCCACGCCGACATTATGGAAATTGTTAAAGGCCCTGATTTTCCGACTGGCGGTATTATTTATGACTGGAAGGGTATTCAAGAGGCATACGCAACCGGACGAGGTGGGATGGTCGTACGCGGACAAGCCAATATCGAAGAAATGAAAGACGGGAAATTCCGGATAATTATTTCGGAAATCCCGTACCAAGTGAACAAGGCTAACCTACTTCAACAAATCGCCAACCTCGTTAACGACAAAAAAATCGAGGGGATCAGAGACGTTCGCGATGAATCTGACAAAGATGGAGTCCGGGTTGTTATTGATTTGAAAAAGGAAGGTCTACCCAACAAAATTCTCAACCAACTCTACAACTCTACGCAACTGCAAGAGACTTTCCACCTTAACATGCTGGCCCTCGTGGATGGAATTGAACCACGCGTGCTAAATCTCAAGTCGGTTCTCGAATATTACATCAAACACCGTCAAGAAGTAGTTCGGAGGCGCACGGAACATGATCTACGCAAAGCCAAGGAGCGCGCCCACATCCTCGAAGGCTTGAGCAAGGCGCTACACCACATAGATCAAATCATTGCGACCATCAAAAAATCTGAGACCAAAGAAATCGCTCATAAAAACTTGGTCAAAAAGTTCAAACTTTCGCCCATTCAAGCAAGCGCTATTCTGGAAATGCGACTGTCGACCCTGGCAGGTCTCGAGCGGAAGAAAATCGAGGACGAGCTAAAAGAAAAAAGAAGGTTAATAGCCGAACTTGAAGGCATTCTACGTTCGCCTAAGAAAATTCTCGGGATTATCAAGGACGAATCCAAAGAGGTCAAAGAGAAATTCGGTGACGAAAGGCGCACAAAGCTTGTTAAACAGCCTTTGGGTGAGTTTCGCGTCGAAGACCTTATCCCGGATGAATCTACTATGGTAGTTGTAACAAAATCCGGTTATGTAAAAAGAGTTCCGCCAGACACCTACCGCACCCAAGGGCGCGGAGGCAAGGGTGTTATCGGCATGACGACCAAAGAAGAAGATATAGTTGACGACCTGATTACTGCAAGCACCCATGATGACATCTTGTTCTTTACTAACCGTGGAAGAGTTTTCCAAACCAAGGTCTATGAACTGCCTCAAGGATCCAGGACTGCCAAGGGCCAAGCCTTGGTCAACTTCCTTCAGCTGCAAAATGGTGAGGTTTCGACCGCCGTACTGACTCGTTCCAAAAAACTTGAAGCCAAATATTTAATCATGGCTACCAAAAAAGGAACGGTAAAGAAAACTGAACTTTCAGAATTTGAAAAAGTGCGCAGATCCGGCCTTATAGCCATTTCCTTGAAAGCCGATGATGAGCTCAACTGGGTGCATCCGTCATCCGGTGAAGATGAAGTCGTCCTTGTTACTGCAGATGGTCAGGCGATCCGATTCAAAGAAAAAGACGTCAGGTCAATGGGTCGTACAGCATCTGGAGTTCGCGGTATCCGGCTTAAAAAAGACGACTCGGTAATCTCTATGGATATCGTTTCCAAAGATGATATAAAAAACAAAGCTCAACTGCTGGTAGTCTCCGCTCATGGACTCGGTAAAAGAAGCGACCTTGGACTCTATAAAACCCAAGGGCGAGGCGGCGGCGGGATCAAGACGTTGAAAGTCACTGCAAAGACCGGTCCGGTCGTCGGCAGTTACGTCATCGAAGCAGGTGATGAAAAGGATTTGGTTATAATCTCCGACAAGGGCCAAACTCTCAGGACAAAACTATCCAGCATTCCGACTCTCGGCCGAGCCACCCAGGGAGTACGAATCATGCGCTTGGACGCAGGAGACGAAATCGCCGGCGGATCCTTAGTGTGATAGCCTCAATTTTACTCTCTCCCATTTATGGGAGAGAGGGGACCAGCCAAGGCTGGTGAGAGAGGGTGAGTAAAAACCACTTTCTTACCCTGTTCAGCAATTATGAAAACATCAATAAAAAGCCCCTGCATTCCAGGGGCTTTTTGCTTTGAAAAAACTATTGAGCTAGTGGACCGAGTAAGAAAGTAGCGAGAGTGGCTTCCGGTTTTTCCTGTCCGCCGTGCTGTCCTTCGAACGTAGCTGTTGCGTCAGTACCGCAAATGTTTAGAATCTTTTGCGGTCCGCCAGGGTGTTTACTAATCCAATTAGTTAAATCATATACTTGACCACTAACCACTGCCCAGCAGCTTGACTGTGAATTATGAGTAGCAACTTCAGCGAGCGTGTATCCGGATACCGTATTATCTTCCATCGTCTGAGTCATCCCTGCGCCGACGTCCATTCCCTCTCCCGTTGTATCTTTTGGAGTTTCCGCCTCATTCATCACTTCTCCGCTGGAAGTGTCACTCATAGTTTCTGTATTTGTCTGTGGTGCCTCTTGGTTGCTAGAGAAATATACTATCCCCAAAACGATTAATATCACGACAGCCATACCGATTAAAATATTCTTAGTCATTTTTTCTTTGTTAATTTTTATCCTACTTATAATAACACACTCCTTGAGAAGCAAAAATCTTTTATGGTGAGGCGCTGAGCGCCTCAATCACCTCGCTTTGCGTGGTGGGCGTGGCAGCCTGCCCGCCTTCGGCGGGGACTCTCCGCCAGAGGCGGACCAGCTCATTCAATATATTTCTGTGGCTGGGAACCTGCCGGACTGTCTGGGCGTGCTAGGATTCGAACCTAGGACCTAGTGGATATAAGCCACTTGCTCTAACCAGCTGAGCTACACGCCCAGACAACCAAGCATTTAAGTTTCCCCTCTCTCTACAAATATAACTATCTTATTATAACCCGAAGTCGAAATCAACCAAATAGGTCAAGTTGCGCGGAAAAAAAGTAGTTGCTAAACTGAGGGACCGGCAATCCTTTGCCGAGGATAAGGAGGAACGAATGAATGCTGAAAGCAGGATCATCCTGCCTATCGACGTTACCAGTCTCGACGAGGCGCGCGACATCGTTGAAGAGCTCGGAGAACATGTCGGACTGTTCAAGATCGGATACATCCAGATCTACAGCCTACTGGCCCTGCTCGCAACCGGAACCCCTGCTGACTGGCGAGCGGCTCAGGAATTCTTTGACTTGATTCGGGGGCGCATGTTCCTCGACTGCAAACTACTAGACATCGCAAAAACGGTCGCCGACGCAGTCGCTGTGATCTCACGCCTGGAACCCTACTGCTTCAACATCCACGCTGGGGCCAAAGATGGAATGATCAAGGACGCTGTTCATGCGGCCAATCAAACCCGGAAACCAATGCCTGTCTGGGTAGTCACTGCCCTCACTGACATGAACAGCAACGACACGATGAAGGTTTTTCGTCGCAAGCCCATAACTGCTGTAAAGGCTTTTGCCTCTTCCGCGGTCGCGTGCGGCTGCCAAGGGGTCATCTGTTCTCCCCAAGAAGCCAAGGTCATCCGCGTTGACCACCCCGACATCACTATCGCAACCCCCGGCATAAGGCCAACCTGGTCCGCCGCTGACGGACAGGTCCGCATCACAACTCCTGCGCAAGCGATCGAAAACGGAGCTGACTTCGAAGTCATCGGCAGCCCGATCCTCAACGCACGAAAATACGGCCGCTCGCGAGTCGCGGCAGCGCAAACCATCAACGAAGAAATCGCGACCGCTCTGTCGCGGAGGAGATAGTTATGGGTTTAGGTGCCGGTATGACAGTTCCTTCAGGTGCTTTCTTTGGCCCTGAAGACCTCTCCCTGGTGCGGCAGCTTGGCGAAGTAGGCTTTATACGCTGGGGCGACACCCCCTTCAGCCTGAAATCAGGTATCAAGTCCCACGTCTACGTCTTTGGACGGGAAGATCTCACCGACCACCCAGACGTTCTCCTGCAAGTGGGAAATAAGATTCGCCGAGATATTACTGGCCAGTCGCCTGCTGACCAAAACCATACACTTATCGGAATCCCTGTATGCGGGAGCACTCTGGCAGAAGCCGCGGCAATCTCAAGCCTCTTGTTCACAGGCGACCCAAAGAAGATGAACTTCCGGGTCATGCGGCAGCAGCCGAAAAAGCACGGGGCTCACAACCAATGGGTCGAGGGTCCCTACGATCCATCGCGGGCGCACTGGACAGTGGACAATGTCATCACACGAGGCGACAGCAAAGATGAGAT
>Ga0210057_1001117_pt1 | contig 41732 bp, 42 predicted proteins | sample CryGeyCG2114_010_2_FD_183968 | JGI IMG/M metagenome (GOLD analysis project Ga0210057, IMG submission 183968) | Groundwater microbial communities from aquifer - Crystal Geyser CG10_big_fil_rev_8/21/14_0.10 (SPAdes) (version 2) | ecosystem: Environmental > Aquatic > Deep subsurface > Groundwater ... | reverse complement strand
AAAAGAGTGTTGGCCGGTATTGATATCAATGGCCCAGAGATTTTATTGGCCAGTCAACTCAATGAGCGCGGTAAAAAAATTGATTTAGTGATTGCTCACCACCCAGAAGGTAAAGGTTTGTCCAATTTGCATGAGGTCATGGAAATGTATACCGATATCTATCCGCAACATGGTGTGCCGGTGCATATTGCCGAAAAATTGACTGAAGAAAGAATCCGAGAAATTGGTCGCGGCGTTCATCCGGTCAATCATTTTCAAGCGGTAGATATTGCCCGTCATTTGGAAATCAATTTTATCAATACCCATACTATAACGGATAATATGGTGGATAAATTTGTGCGTGATTATTTAAATAAAAAAGGACCGGAAACAGTAGGGGAGATAGTAAAAGCTTTGTTGGAATTGCCAGAATATCAAATTGCTCAAAAACAAGGAGCCGGTCCTAAAATCGTAGCGGGAGCGCCTAATCATCGGGTGGGAAAAATGATGCTTGAAATGACTGGCGGCACCAACCCATCACCAAAAGTATATGAACATTTTTCCAATTATGGGGTTAGCACGATCGTGGGAATGCATATGCGCGATGATGCGATTAAAAATTCCAATGAGGGCCATATGAATATCGTGATTGCTGGTCATATGTCGTCTGACTCACTTGGTATGAATCTGTGGCTAGATGAATTGGAAAAGCGTGGAATTGAAATTGTCCCGTGCGGCGGTCTCATCCGTGTCAGTCGCGTGAAAAAGGGTAAAAAATAAATTTAAAACCCCGAGTTAATCGGGGTTTTTTTATTTTATAAATTATGTTAGAATAATGGTGTTTAAAGAATTTTTATGATTGCTCAAATAAGCGGAAAAGTAATAAATAATGATGGTTTGGAAGTGGTGATAATGACTACTGGCGGAGTGGGCTATCGGGCTTTGGTTAGTCCCTCAGCTGCCAAGCTGTGTATTTTGGGTCAAGAAATAAATTTAGAAACTTATTTAATAGTACGAGAAGATGCATTGGATTTATTCGGATTTGCTAATGATTCAGAAAAAAAGTTATTTAAAAATTTTGTATCAGTTTCCGGAGTGGGACCAAAGACGGCTTTACATCTATTTTCTTTAGGTAGTGTGGAAGAAATTGTTTTAGCGGTAGGGAGAGGGGATGTAAATTTTTTAACAAAGGTTAGCGGTATCGGCAAAAAGACAGCCGAGAGAATCGTGGTGGAACTGCGAGAAAAAATGAATAAAGAACAAAGTGTTTCAGTTGGGAAAGATAAAAAAGAAAACAGTAGTATTAATGACGCTTTGGAAGGTCTGATAACTTTAGGTTATTCAGCGATGGCCGCTAGAGAAACTTTAAAAAATATTGATACGAATGGGAAAACGAGTGAACAGCTTTTGCGCGAGGCGCTTAGGGTAATAAAATAAAAATAACTGAGAAATAATAACCTTTTCGCTTTTTTCGGCTGCGAGGCCGAAAGGATGCGCCTTGGCGCATAACCCGCTCAAAGATAATTATTTCTCAGTTTTTTAATTTATAAATTTGTGTGTGCGCCCCACCCAGATCATCCTTGTCTGGGTGGGGAGCGCTGACTGACCTCCTGTTGTTGATCTTCACGCGGCGCCGGTCAGGCGCAGACCCAGATCACCGCCGCCAGGGGCGATGTACTGGGTGTTGGTGAGTCCGAACTCACGTTCCGGGAAGGTCCCGGGGACGGAGTCGAGCACCTCCTGATCGCTCATGCCACGATCCAACCGCAAGGCGTAGATCTGCGCTTGCGGGTAGGTGGCGGTGACGCGGCGGATGTACTCTGGAGTGACGATGAGATGCATCGCCACGATGGCCTGAGCGGTCTGGACCTCTTCACCGTAGAGCTCCAGGGTTTCGATCACCGTACCGCCGGTGGCTCCCATCGGATCGGGGAGCAGTAGAATGCGCTTCTGCAGATCTCCGGCCTTCTGGTAGGTGACCTTGGTACCGGTCACTTGATGACCATCGTCAGTGACTCGTCCTGCCCCGAAGAAGTCCTGACGGACTGTACCGGGGTTGAGCAGGCCACTGAGACGGTTGAAGCAGGCGGAAGCCGGCAGATCTCCGGCCCGCAGGAGCGTCGCCACGGACACCAAGGTGCCGGGGTCGATGACCTCAGCGGTGAGCTGCCCCCGCTCGCCGACGAATTCGGCCATGGGGGTGTACACCGTGGTGGTGGTGGTCGGAAACACCTGGTTGACGACCGCCCGCAGCAGGACCTCCCGGTAGAGGGCTCCGACCAGACCGCGCACCTGGTGTTGGCCAGTGTCGCGGTCGCACAAGCGGGTCAGACCGGAGTTCGCCATGGAGTCCACCAAGAGGTGGACGTTGGGGCCATAGCGGTGGTAGAGTTCGCCGTTCATCTGGACACCTCGCGTGGAAGTTGTACGAAAAGACCCGAGGGCATTTGCCGCGGGTCTTGTGAAGGAACTTTGATAAGTTTAATGGTTTTTTTATTCTTTGTCAATCGGGATAATCTATATGTTTAAACTGTTTTTTCTAGCAGCCACATAATCATTGCTTTTTCTATATGCAACCTGTTTTCCGCTTGGTCGAAAATTATAGCGTTGGGATGGTCAATAGCGTCTCGGGAAATTTCATAACCCACATGACAGGGCATACAATGCATTATTTTGGCTTGTGGGGCGTAGGTGTTTATCAGATTAGCATTTAGTTGAAATGGCATAAAAGTTTTTTTGCGGCGTTCATACTCTTGCATAAATTCTGGTTTGACTTGACCGTTGTCAAAAAATTCCATATCCATCCAAGTGTCGGTGTGGACATAGTCAGTATCTTTGAGGGCTTCTTCTAAATTGGTGGTACGCACGACATTTCCAGTTTCTTCGGCCATGGCATTTAATTCAGCATCCACACTCTGAGCGTTGGCTTCAGGGGCGGCAATAGCCACTTTGATACCCAGTTTAGCACAAGCCAGCATCAGAGTATTGGAAACGTTATTTTCCACTCCCAGCCAAGTAATTTTTTTTACGTTTTGTAGGCCGTTTGATTTTTCCGACATTGTAAGCAAATCGCTGAGAGCTTGAGCGGGATGATACTTTTCACTACAAGCATCAATCACCGGAATACGATTATAAGAGGCGGCTTTCAAAACATCATCAGCTTGTAGAGCGCGAAACATTAGTACTGATCCGAAACGCATGATTGCTTGAATTTCATCACCAAAATCTGACAAACCTAACTGTGAAGTGCGGGCGTCTAAAAATATCCCATGCCCTCCTAACTCAGTCATACCGGCTTCAAAAGATAGACGAGTGCGAGTGGAAGTTTTTTGAAATAACATTATCAAGGTTTGGTTGGATAAAAAATTAGTTAGTTCACCAGCACTGCGTTTGGCTTTTATATTTTTGGCCAAATTTAGAATATCTAAAATATCCTCACGAGATTGTTCCTTTAGAGAAATAAGATGACGCATAATTATAATTATTTTAATTTATCACGTAATAATTTTTCAGCGACCAATGGGTCGGCGCTACCTTCAGTGGCTTTCATTACCATTCCTTTTAGGAACTGTAAGATAGGTTCTTTGCCAGCTTTGAATTGTTCTACCTGAGCCGGGTAATTTTTTATCACCTCATCGATTATTTTGCCCAGTTCGTTTTCATCAGTTACTTGTCCATAACCTTTTTCTTCCATAATATGAGTGGGATCCATATCGGTGCCAGATTCTAACATCTCAACCAAAACTTTTTGAGCATTGGTAGAATTAAGGCGATTGTCAAAAATTAACGCAATGAGTTCCGCAAAATTTTCTGGTTTAATTTTTAAAATTTGAATGTCTATTTTTCTTTCAGACATGGCACCGTTTAATTTAGTGGTTAGCCAACCGCCAGCTAGTTTGGCCAATTGTTGTGAAGATTGAAGATCGCTTTTCTTCTTAAAATCTTTTAGCCAGTTTTGTAATTCGCTGTATACTTGTTCGGTAAAATTTGCCCAATGTTTATCAGCTGTCAAAATTTGAGCATCAGCATAAGAAAAACCGTATTCTTGATGAAAGCGCAGACGTCTGGCGGCTGGTAATTCTGGTAGATGTAAATCGCCGGCAATCTTTAAAGGATGAAAAGGGGGGATGTCAGGTTCTGGGAAGTAACGATAGTCAGCGGCCGATTCTTTAACTCGCTGAAGTACTGTTTCTCCTTTGGTGTCATCCCAACCACGTGTTTCTGGTCCCCAAGATTCTCCTTTGCTGGCTAGTTCGCTTTGACGTTTGGTTTCGTATTCAATCGCTTTTTCTACCGCCCTAAAAGAATTTATATTTTTTACTTCTATTTTATTGTTTAACAAATATTGTCCGATTGGTTTTACTACACCATTGGTAATTTCAAATTTTCCTTCTTCCTGTACGGAAATATTGGCTTCACAACGCATATGACCTTTTTCCATATCAGCGTCGCTGACTTCAAGATAGCGCAAAATATTCTGTAGTTCTTGGCAGTAAGTTTTCGCTTCTAATGCGCTTTGGGCATCCGGATCAGAAACAATTTCTACCAACGGTACACCAGCACGGTTGAAATCTACCAGGGTATTATTATCATTTCCGTGAGTGAGTTTAGCGGTATCTTCTTCTAGATGTACTCTGGTGATACCAATACGGGCGCTGTCACGATGATTTTTTCCATTCAAAAATTCTAACTGTACCGATCCGTGTTCACCCATTGGTTGATCATACTGAGAAATTTGATAGGCTTTTGGTAAATCTGGATAAAAATAATGTTTACGATCAAATTTTGAGTATTCATTTATGTTACAACCTAAAGCTTTGGCTATTTTGACCGCCCATTCAATAGCGGTTTTGTTGGGAACGGGAATAGTGCCAGGATGAGCCAGACAAGTTTCACAGATATTTTGGTTAGGGGCTGCCTTGTCGGGGTTGTTTGGACAAGAGCAGAACATTTTACTTTGGGTTTTTAACTCCACGTGTATTTCTAGGCCAATGATAGGGATATATTTGGGCATATTTTGAATATTTTATGGCTATATAATATCATTTTGCCTTTTTTTTCGCAAGGATAAAAGAAAAACCTCCCCTATTAAAATAGGGGAGGTTTTTCTTTTATTATTTGGTGATGGGAGCCGGAATAAAGGCTGGATTTTCTTTGGCGCTAAAGTATAGTATAGTATCGCTCCAAATAAACAACGGCAAAGTAATCGCGGTTAAAACACCTTTAGTGATTTCGATGATGATATCGTACTTTATAATGGAAGGATGAAAAATTTTGTTGATAACAGCTGGAATAATAATTATTAGTATTACCAAAAAGATACCAAAGATTATTTTTGGAATTATAATTCTAAAACCCATAGCAAACCATCGGCCGAGCACCAAACTTTTGCTCGTTTTTAATGATTTTAAACCAGACTCATTTTCAAATACTATGGCATAGGTACTGTAATAGTACCAAACAAAAAATATTATTCCAGGTATTAAGAATAAGATGCTACCAAAAATTAAAATTAAGCCCACTAAAAATGATACTAAAATGGTCGGTAGTATATAGCGACTGGAGTTTATATAACTATTTTTAAAATTTTCAGTTTCTATGTTTTTGTTTAAATTCTGAGAATTTTTTATTATTGATAAAGTTGTCCATAATCCTAAAATATATAGTGCTAAAAAGATTATGAATAAGGTCAAGTCAACGGATAGACTAGATAGTTTGGTATAAGCATTGAGGTACAGGCCGGCAAAGCCTAAAAAATAGCGCATCAACACAATGCCTATCAATACCAATAAAAATGGTAAGAATTTACGCCAGGTCTTTAAATAATTTTCCCAACTCTGTCTGGTAAGATCGGAGATAGAAATTAACATACTATTTTAAAATATTTTTTAATAAATCAACAGCTTGTTTATTCATTATATCAATTTTTTCTTCTCCAGACAAATAATGAATTTGCGTCCCGTGCTCTTTAAAAATATTTTTAAATTCAGCTGAATCATATTGTCTAGCAATATTTTTTAACAAATCTAGCTTTTCAAAAATTACGTTGTCCTGTTTTTCTAGTCGACCAGTCAATCTGCTCATTGCTTTTTCTGGGCTAACTGTTAATAAAATTAGATGATCCGGGCGATTTTGAAGAGATAGTTTATTGCCTGATAATTTAGAAATATTATCTATGGTTAACTGAGGATCTTGTATCGGTTGATAAGCTAAAGAGGTGCTGACGCCGCGATCTTGGATAACGCATTTACCGTCTTTTAATAAGGGTATAATGATTTTGGTATAAAGGATGAGTCGGTCTAAGGAATAGGCTTGGGCAATAGCTTCGGCAGAGTAATTATTTTTTTTATTGATTAGTTCTTCTCGGATAACTTTTCCAATACCAGTGAAAGTTGGTTCGGCAGAGAAAATAAAATCATAATTTTTTATCTCATGTAATTCTGGATAGCGATCGTTGGTTTGGAAATAATTTTTAAGATCAAAAATGGCATTGCCTTGATCAACTAAATATTTTTTCCAAGCAGAAATGACAGTGCTTTTTCCGCTGCCATCTATGCCGTCTATCATTATAAACATAAGTTATTTTTTGTAAGTTACAAAGGAAAAACCATCGTGATTTTCTCGGGATGTTTCTCGCCAGATATTTTTATCAATTTCTGGGAAAAAAGTATCGCCGTCAGGGGACTGATGGATTTCAGTAATATATAAAACATCAGCCAGGTTAATAGTTTGCTTATAAATACTAGCGCCACCGCAAATGTAGATGTCTTCATTTTTTAGCTGGGAAAAAGCCTCTTCTAGAGAATGAAATACCCTTACACCATCTGGAGCGTGATAATCTTTTTTTAAAGTCAGTACCACTGTTTGTCGGCCAGGAAGAGGCTTTCCTAAGTAGCCGATAATGGATTCAAAAGTTGCTTGTCCCATTAAACAAGTTTTCCCCAAAGTCATTTTTTTGAAATATTGAAAATCTTCCGGCACGTTCCAAGGAATTTTATTATTTTTTCCAATACAGTTGTTGTCGGCTACGGCCGCAATTAGAGATATAGACATAGTTTTATACCGCAATAGCGAATTCAATTTTGGGATAGCTTTGATAGCCATCAATCTTTGTATCGGTGTATTGCCAATCAAAGATAGAAGTAAAATTATCAGTAGTTATTTTGGCAAGGGGGTAGAGGTTGGGGTCGCGGGTGATTTGTTCTTTAGCGCCTTCAATATGATCGACGTAGATATGAACATCGGCCAAGAAACCCACTAGTTTTCCTTCTTGGTAGCCAGTTTCTTTGGCTAAAAGGTGTAACAGTGTGGCATAGCTAGCAATATTAAAAGGCAATCCCAGCATCGTGTCTACCGAACGCTGATTCCATAGTAAATTTATTTTGTTATCAATTACCGTGACTTGAAAACCATAGTGACAAGGTGGTAAAGCCATATCTTGTAGGGCTAAAGGGTTCCAAGCCATCACGATCATACGACGGTCGTTGGGGTCTGATTTTAATTTCTCAACCACTCTTTTTAATTGGTCTGTACCTTGGTTGGTATAATCAGTTTCAAAACTATAATAAGGGGCGTTAAAATGTCGCCATTGGAATCCATAAATTGGACCTAGGTCCCTTTCTTCCAACATTCGTTTTTTGCTAGCTTCATCATGGCCATAAGGAGCTTTTTTAGGATAGGCCCATTCATCCCAAATGTGATTTTTTCTTTCTTGAAGCCATTGTTTGTCAGTTATGCCTTTTATAAAAAATTCTAGTTCAGACGCAATCACTTTGTAGGGCATTTTTTTGGTTGTTAACAAAGGGAAACCGGTACTCATATCATGCTCAAACATTGCTCCGGCAATTGCAATCGTATCCATACCGGTACGGTTGGTTTTTTTAACTCCTTGTTCTAAAACTTTTTTTACAATATCTAGATAAGCCTGCATATGATTGAATTATTTTTCTCCAGTAGACCCAAATCCACCACGGGATTTACTAGTCACTTCTTCGACTTCTTCCCACTGCCCCTGTTCTACTTTTAGAAATAACCCCTGGGCGATACGCTCACCTTTTTCAATAGTGACCGTCTGTTCGGTGAGATTGTACATCAATACTTGTATTTCATCACCTTCCCCACAATAGTCACTGTCTATCACTCCGACACCATTGGGCATGCTCAAGCCTTTTTTTTGTGGGGTGCTAGAGCGATTGATAACAGCTAAAAAATATCCGGGCGGGGTGGCGATGATCAGCCCGGTTGGGATACGAGCCATTTCTTTTGAGGGGATAGTGGTGGTGGTACGAGCATAAAAATCAAAACCAGCCGAACCAGCAGTGTGATATTGAGGCAGTGGAAGCGACGGGTCTAGTCTTTTTATTTTTACCTGCATAATTTATAGATATTGGTTAACAATTTTTTCCAGTTGGGCGTAGCTATTTTCCAAAGTGCCATTATTATCCACGGTAAAATTGGCAGTATTGGCAATTTCTAAAATTTGTTGCTCTGATTCTTGTAGTCCTTCTTTTTGAAATTCTTCCCAAGTTTTGGTAGCGTCATCTGGTTTTTCTCCGCGGGTGGCTAATCTAGAGAAACGTGTTCGTTCGTCGGCTTTAATATAGATCAAAATAAAATTAGACAACTCTTTGAGATAGGGCACATCACTAGGACGACGAACACCCTCGGTGATGACAATGTCGGCGGTAGAATTTTTTACATCTTGAGCAATCACCTTGGACATGATATCTTCGCTAAAATTTTGGCGTAATATCGTAGATAAAGTTTGGAAATTTGCTCGAGTTGGTTCAATGTACATGCGTTTTAGAATATCGCCAAGCATGCCAGAGAATCTAAAGGTAACAGCGTTAAATTTATTTTTTAAGTATTCAGTAGCGGTGGTTTTTCCAGCCGCATTTTCACCAACAATTCCAATTATTAATTTTGGCATAAGTTTATTGTTTTTCGTATTGTTCTATACCTTCATCAAAAAAATTCAGTTCTATGCCCACTTGTCTGAACATTTCTTCACTTTCAGAACCGGCGTGGTACCTTTTCTCACAGATTACTTTTTTGACACCAGAGTTTATGATCATTTTTGCGCATACGGCACAAGGAGTCATTTTGCAGTATAGTGTGGCGCCGTCAATGGCGATGCCAGTTTTAGCGGCTTGTACAATAGCATTTTGTTCAGCATGAGCGGTGCGGACACAGTGTTGAGTTTGATGGCCGTCTTCGTGGGTCATGGTTTTCATTTGATGACCGATATCATCGCAATGTGGTAAACCCTTGGGAGAGCCAACATAGCCGGTTACCAGTATTTGTTTATCTTTGGCGATAACGCATCCACTACGACCACGATCACAAGTGGCTCTTTTAGCTACGGCTTTACAGACCTCCATAAAATATTCGTCCCAAGTAGGTCGGACGTATTTTTCTTCTGACATAAGCAAGAAATTAAGATTGAAATTATATAGTTATTTTAACAAAAATAGCCACTGTTGCCAATAGCTATTTTTTATCTTAGGTTAGCTTAAAATCAATTAAAAATTACTTGTCCTTTATCGGCGCTTGAAGCGACTTTGTTTTGTCGATGATTTCGGTAATGGACATAATTCTATTTTACTATTTTTACTATTCCTTTATCAGCGTCAATAAAAATTTTTTGACCATTTTTTATTTTTTCAGTAGCATTTTTTATATGAGCTACAAACGGTATTTTTAATTCTCTGGAGACGATGGCCGCGTGAGATAAGATAGCGCCCTGCTCTGTGATGATGCCGCTAGATTTTTTAAGATAGGGCAGTAATTCAAAACAAGCGGTACGACACACTACGATGGAGTGTTCAATAAATTTAATCTTTTCATTTTTATTTTTTATTACACAAGCTGTGCCGGTAGCTTTTCCTGGCCCTAAACACACTCCATGTAGTAAATTTATCCCATGGGAAACAGTGGTGAGCGATCTTTTGATTATATTAAATAAACAGCGGTTATAATCTACAAATAGTATTTTTTGATTGCGTTCTATGCATTCAAAATATCCCTGTAAATATTTTTGAGCGGAGATGTTTATTTTTAGCTCACCTTTGAGTTTCTCTATCTGCGATTTTTTTTTCTATCGTTATTTTTTTTACCACTTTTTTAATAAAATTTTCAGCAGCTTCATTTTTTCTGGAAAAGTACCAATTTTTAAAATCAAAAGAAAAAATAATCGGTATTTTTTTGTAAGTTCCTTTGGAAAAACTCCAAATAGGTCCATGGATTATTTCTCCCCAAACCCCATTCTTATTGCAACAAAAAACTGTTGATAATTTTTCATCTTTGTCTATTGGAACTGCTTCTGCCTTGTATTTCTTATAATCAATTTTTTGTTTTTTGAGCCAAATTAAACAGTTGTGTAAATTTTTACCACGAGTGCGCAATTTTGGCAGATTAGGGTTTGTCGGCAACAATTTAAATAAAAATTTGGTGTTGCCAGATTTAGATAGCAATTTTTTAAAGAGTGCGCTTTCGTTTAAAATTTCAGAAGGGGTAAATTTGTAAGCTTTTAAGTATGGCAAGCCAATTATTTTATTAAGAATTTCTAGACGATTCCGTTTCTGACTATCTTCTAGCCTAAAATTTTTCAATTGTTTATAATTAATTTCAGACAACCATTCAGTGATGGATGGGATTTTTTTGCTTGAAGTCATATCTTTTTTTGACTCTGCAATTCAAGAATAATTTTTTTAGCAACTGATATCGGATAAGCCGGTCGTGTGGACGAGGATGTTTCCATGCAAAACATGATTCCGTTTACTTCAGAACGTATTATGTTGGTAAGATCATTTAGATCGGAGCGTGAGGGGATGTAGTTGGCGACCGTACTTTCGAGAATCTGAGTAGAAATAATTACTTTTTTGTTGAATTTTTTTGCAGTTTTTATTATTAGGTCTTGGTAGAAACATAATTTTTCAAATGGTTCATTGACACCAATTTCGCCCCGGTCAATTAATATGGCATTATAATAATTGTCTAAACAAATTTTTTCTATCTCTGCCTCGTTAAGCCCGTGTTCGATTTTTATTATTATTTTTGGTTTGATATTTTTTGAAGAAATCAATTCTTTTATTTTATCATTTATTTCAAAATTTATAAATGATATTGAAATGTATTCGGGATTAATAAGATTTATTTTTTCTAGAGTTTCATCATAAGATTTGAGTACTTCATTTTCTGAGACTCGGTATTTACAATTAAAAGTTTTTATATAGTTTATTACACCATTGTTTAGAATACGTACTTTTATGGTATCGGTATTTAGGATTTCAGTTACCTGCATAGATATTTCGCCATCACCGATGGTTATGGTTTGGTCGGTGTATACTTTTTGTCCCAAAAATTGAGTGTCTACCGGTATGTATTCGTGACAATTTGGTGAGTACGGTCCGGATTTTAGAATTAATTCTTGATTTTCTCGTACGGCAAAAATTTTTATATCAAAATCACCCAGGCGGATTTTATTTAATGGAAAATCAATTAAAATTTTGGTGGAAGAGTGTAGTTCTTCTATTATTCTTTGAGCGGTGGACACTAGTTCTACGTTTTCGCTAATGTTGCGATAGGCAAAATTATATCTTATGACGTCTGCCCCGGCTAAAATTATTTTTCTTATTTGATCCTCAGTGAGAGTGGTATAACCGATAGTAGCAATGATCATCATATTTTTTATAAAAAACACCCCTCAAGACTTGAGGGGTGTGGTTTTAAATCTCGTTTTCGTTTATGCGTACTGCCGGACCCATGCTAGAGCACAGTACCAGTTTTTTGATAAACGTACCTTTGGTAGTGGTAGGTTTTGCTTTTTTCAAAGCATCTAAGAAAGCTAAAAGATTTTCTTTAACTTTGGCATCATCAAAGCTCACTCGGCCAACTATTTGATGTACGTTTGCAGTATCATCATTTTTAAAAGTAATTTTACCTTTTTTCAATTCTTCTATCATTTTTTTGAGGTTTGGTCCCACAGTTTCTGTTTTTGGACTAGGCATCAGGCCTTTAGGTCCAAGCACTTTGGCTACGGCGGCCAATTTTGGCATCATATCTGGAGTGGTGACAGCTACTTCAAAATCTATTTTACCAGTATCCTTTAGTCGTTTGATATCTTCTTCAGCATAAATCACATCAGCGCCCGCTTCTTTGGCTTCTTTTTCTTTATCTGCTGAAACGAAAGCGGCGATTTTTTTTGTTTTACCAACACCATGAGGTAAAACTACGGTAGAGCGAATTTGTTGGTCACCCTTTTTAGGGTCAATACCTAAATTAGCATGCACTTCTACTCCTGCATCAAATTTTACATTAGAAGTTTCTTTGACTAGCTTGATAGCTTCGTCAATTGGGTAGACCTTATTTTTGTCTACTTTGGCCGAAAGCGCGGCCATACGTTTATTCTGTTTTGCCATATTTTTTTAATTCCGATTAGATCGGAAATATAGTGGTACTAACTCTCGAGTGGTCGAGATCCCACCGTTTAATATACTTTATTTATAGCTTAAATTTCGTTTTTTGTCAACTAGGCGCTAATAGAGAAAATGCGCAGGAAGATTTTTTTTACCAGTTTGGCCACTTCGGTTACGCCATAAGATACTTGGCGAAAATAAGCAATGTTTAGTAGTAATAAAAACATTACTACGATTGCGTCGTAGCTCTGTCTTAGCCAGTATTCATCTTCTAAGTGGATCCACATTCCAAATTCATCAAAAGTTAGCCCTAACCCGATTCCGTATAGCGCGGTACAAATTTTAAAAATTTCTGAGTCTGAATTGGGGCGGCGCATGATAAGGTAGAGTCCTACTAGCACTAGGATAAATACTCCATAAGTGAAATGATGGATATGAACACCGCTGATAGTGAGGAAAAAATTTGGTAGCCATTTGCCGATTACCAAGTAGACCATCAGACGAGATAATATAAAAGTTATTAGAAAATAAAAAATTACAACTCCGATAATGCGCTGGTTTTTGGACGAATCAATTTTTAGTCTCCAATCCTCTCCCATACTATTTGCATTCCTTATTGGAACATTTGATATCACCTTTATAATTTTGGGTTAAGAGCGAACCGCATTTTTCACATTTTTCTCCAGTTGGTTTATCCCATAATGCAAAATCGCATTTTGGATAGCGGTTGCAGCCATAAAAAACTTTTCCACGTTTACTGCGGCGTGCTACTAATTCTCCCTCATTGCATTTAGGGCATTTTACACCGGTTGTAACGTCAATATTTTTGGTATTTTTGCATTCCGGATATCCGCTACAAGCCATAAATTTACCAAAGCGACCGTTTTTTATAACCATTGGTTTGCCACATTTTTCACAAACCTCATCAGTTGGTTCATCAGGAATTTTTTCTTTTTGAGCAATTTCTTTTTCCTTGATTTTTAGATTTTCTTTAAAGGGATGATAAAAATCCGCAATTACTGGTTGCCATTGTTTTTCACCGCGAGCGATAGCATCAAAATTTTCTTCCATTTGAGCAGTAAAAGAAAGATCAACAATATTAGGGAAATGCTTTACTAATAAATCGTTTACCACGAAAGCCACTTCTCTTGGTTTTAATCGGCGTTTTTCATCTCTTTCTACATAACCACGGTCTTCAATAGTGGCAATAGTAGGAGCGTAGGTGGAAGGTCGTCCGATGCCGTGTTCTTCTAGAGCTTTTACTAAAGCGGCATCGTTATAACGGGCTGGCGGTTCTGTAAAGTGCTGCTCATCTAATATGTCTTGGCAGACTAGCTTTTCATTATTTTCTAAATTAGGCAAAGCGTTATCTTTGTTTTTATCTGGGTATAGTTTTAAGAAACCGTCAAACATAATAGTTTGTCCGGTAGCGCGGAAAATGTAGAGATTGCTAGAAGTTATGTTGGCGCCGGTAGAGGATATTTCGGCCGCCGCCATTTGAGTAGACATGGCGCGACGCCAAATCAATTCATACAATTTAAATTGATTTTTTTCTAAAAACGGTTTGACTAGATCGGGGGTGCGGCTGGCCTCAGTAGGGCGGATCGCTTCGTGTGCTTCCTGAGCATTTTTACTTTTATTAGTATAATGACGAGGTTTTTCTATATTGTATTTTTCACCAAATTCTTCATTGATAACTTTTTTAGCGTCATCTAAAAATTTCTGAGAAAGATTGACCGCGTCAGTACGCATATAAGTGATCAAACCCACGGAGCCTTCGGACCCAACCTCTACACCTTCATATAGTTGTTGAGCTAAACGCATAGTTTGTTTGGCTGAAAAACCTAAGCGGTTGTTGGCTTCTTGTTGGAGAGTGGAAGTAGTAAAAGGTGGCGGGGGGTTGCGTTTGCTGCTTTTCTTTTCAACTGTGTCAACAGTATAATCTACGTTTTTTAAGTCGGTTAAAATTTTATCAGCCGCCTCTTTATTTTTAATATCCAATTTTTCTAATTTTTTTTCTGGGGTAGCTAAAAGTTTTGCTTTGAAAGTAATTTTTTCTTTATTTTCAAATATTCCTTCAATGCTCCAATATTCTTCTGGTTTAAAATCTTGAATTTCTCGTTCACGTTCTACTACCAAACGCACAGCTACACTTTGGACACGTCCGGCAGATAACCCCTTGGCCACTTTGCGCCATAAAAAAGGCGATAGTTCATAACCAACCAATCTATCCAAAATACGACGCGCTTGCTGGGCGTCTACCATTTTTAAATCTAAAGCGCGCGGATGTTCCAAGGCATTTTCAATAGCACTTTTAGTGATTTCATGAAAAGCAATGCGTTTGGCTTGGGTTGGATCTACCCCTAATACATGTGCCAAATGCCAAGATATTGCCTCTCCTTCTCGGTCCTCATCAGTGGCAAATAATATTTCTTTATTTTTTTTCGCCGCCTCTTTTAGTTCTTTGATAACCTTGCTTTTGTCGCGGCTGTTAATATATTGCGGTTGGAAATTGTTATCAATTTCTATCCCCATTTTGCTTTTTGGTAGATCACGAATATGGCCAAAAGATGATTTGACCACAAAATTCTTTCCCAAAAATTTGGAAATAGTTTTGGCTTTGGCCGGTGATTCTACGATGACAAGTTTTGACATATTTTTTTATTTTCCCCCTTAAGATAGTTTATTTTGACAGAAATGTCAATTTTATGGTAAAGTTTTTTATATATTTATTAAATTAATATGACGGAAGAAGATAAAAAAAATCCCAAAGACGCGGCCAGATGGAAAGCGCCAGATACAAGCTCTGACGATCAGGGTGATTTTTGGCAAGAGCAAGAGCCGGTGCAATTTTTACAGGTGCCTCCTTTGGCTGATGATGATAAAACTCCGGTGGTAGGTTTGGTTCGTAAATCTCCTCCTAAAGCTGAGGCTAAACCACAAACAGTTCAAAATTTGGATTTGAATGCTATACAAGCTGGGTTGGCACAGTTAGAAGATGAAAAAAGGTCCAAAGAAGCAGAAGCGATAAAAATGAGAGAGTTAGAAACTATACATCAGGCAGTAGCGCAGGCTGATGAAGATACCATCAAGGGTTTTATTACCAGAGAATTTTCTCAGCATAGAAAACAGTTCGGTGATCTAAACGATTTTAGAAAATTTTTAATATCCATATTTGAGGCAGAAGATGCTCAAGATCCAGATAGGCCAGAGCGGGTGATGAATGTAGACTTAGGCAGATTAAAAGAATTATCTAAATCTATTACTTTTGTAGTTCGCTATCGGATTGGTGATAATAATCCTTTTATAAAAGTAACTTTGTCCAGTGAATCTGGTTTTGGAAAAACCGGATCGGAAAAATTGTTAAAGCTGGGTGAAGTGAAAGAGGTGGAAGATTTGAGACTCGGGTCTAAAACTCCGGCAGTAGAAGAAGATCAGCGACCTAGTCTGTTGGACAGATTAGGAAAAATTTTTGGTGGAAAAAAGTAAAAATAATTATAAAAAAATAATACTCAAAATTGAGTATTATTTTTTTATATAGTTCATTCCACCTAAATTTTTAATCAGTCCGTTTATCTCCATTATTATCAGGGCAGAATTGACAGTGGCGCTGTCCAGACCAGTATCTAATATTATTTTATCAATATTTTTAGGTTCATCGGTCAGTTGTTTGATTATTTTTTCTTCTATAGGGTTCGCGGCTTGGTTGGTAGTAGGGGTGGTGATTTGTTTGATAAATTGTAAATTTAATGTTTCTAAAATATCTTCGGTGTTAGTTATTAGTTTGGCTCCTAATTTTATTAGTTTATTTGGTCCGGCCCCAGTAGGAGAAGTGAGCGCATGAGGTACACAAAGCACTTCACGATTATAATCCAGAGCATAATTAGCCGTGATTAAGGCGCCAGATTTAGCTGGTGCTTCAATTATTAAAGTACCCAGTGATAGACCGGCAATAATACGATTGCGGGCAGGAAAGGAGTAGGGGGTAGGTTTAAATTTGGGTGGGTATTCGGAAATTATCGCCCCGCCTTGGCCAATAATTTTTTCCGCCAATTGGTGGTGGGCGGCTGGATAGATAGTCGTCTGGTCAATTCCTGATCCCAGTACCGCTACCGTTTGACCACCGTTATCCAAAGTGGCACTATGGGCGACGCTGTCTATCCCCAAAGCCAGACCGCTGATAATAGCAATGTTTTGTTTTGTTAAACCTTTCACTAAATCCTCGCAAATGATTTTTCCATAGTTGGTAATCCGGCGTGTACCCACCACCGCCAAAGTCGGCTTGGTGTCAGCTGGTAAAGTGCCGCGTATAAATATAGTATGAGGCGGATCGGAAATTTCTGATAAAAGTTTTGGATAATCTTTCTCTCCCAAAGAAATAGTTCTGATTTTTTCTTTGGCTAAATTTTCTAATATTTTTTCTGGTGGATTTTCATCTTTCCAGATCAAAAATTCATAAGCGATATTTTCTTCTATTCCTGATTTTACTATTTCATCCAACTCGGCTTGCCATAAATTTTCTAAATTTAAAAAGTACGCTTTTAAACGGGCATAGCGAGCGTAAGTAATTTTGGGAAAGTGAGCTAGACAAGCGTGGTAGTTCACAGATTAAAATTAATCCATGGAGGCCAGTCTTTTTATTTCAGTAACAGCATTATCTAAAGCTGTTTGTAAAATTTTAAATTCCTCCTTGGAGAATTTATTTAAAACAAAGTTACTAATCACCGGAATCTTTTCTTTTTTTATTGGTCCAACACCGATGCGAATCCTAGTGAAATCTTTAGTGCCAATTTTTTCTATAATAGATTTTATGCCGTTATGTCCAGCCGCACCACGGTTGGTCTGCACTCTTATTTCTCCAACCGGTATGTCTTTATCATCATGGACAATTATTAAATCTTTAGGCATTAATCGGTAAAAATTGGTCATTAAACTCACAGCGATGCCGGAGTCATTCATAAAAGTGAGCGGTTTGGCCAATACTACTTTGGTACGGCCGATTTTATAATCAAAAATTTGAGCCTGTACTTTAGGTGTTTTTTTTGATGTTAGATTTTCTTGTTCAATAAGTTTATCCAAAGCCAACCAACCAGCGTTGTGCCTGGTCAATTCATATTCTTTGCCGGGATTTCCTAAAGCAACTACGAGTTTCATAATTATCTTTTAGTCTTGGTAAGTTTGATAATAATTGGCGAAGCAAAAAAACTGAAACGTTCACGTAAACGATTCTCTAAATAGTGGACGTAAGAAATATTGAGTGAAGTTTTGTACTTGATGAATAATTCAAAAATGGGAGGATTGACATTGATTTGTCTAAAGCCCAAAATTTTTGGATGATGAACACCTTTGCCGCGAGATGGTAAATGTTTTTTGGTAACATAACGTATGAATTCCTCACAAGTTTCTTCTGACAGTTCAATATGTCTTTCATCCCAGGCTTGTTTTATCAGCGGGAAGATTTGATGAATACGGTAGCTGGTTTTGGCGCTGACAAAAACAATCGGCGCGTATGAAATGTGAGGGAAGTATTTTAAGATTTTTTCTTTGACATCATTGCGAAATGAATCGGTATTATCTTCGCTCAAGTCCCATTTATTTACCACGATAATTACACTTTTGGTGCTTTCGCGCAACAAACCGCCTAGCTGTTGATCTTGATCGGTAATAGGAGAAGAAGTGTCCAGTAAAAACAAAACGATATCCGCTCGTTTCATGGTTTCAATACTTTTACCAATTCCCATACGCTCCAATACTCCAGACACTTTGGCCTTGCGGCGAATACCGGCCGTATCGATAAACAAAATATGTTGGTCATCTACTTCTACTAGAGTATCATGTGGTTCGCGAGTGGTGTGAGGCATATCGTTTACTATCACTCGTTCTTCACCGATTAGTTTGTTGAAAAGAGAAGATTTTCCTACGTTTGGTTTCCCTAGTAGCGCCACTTTTATTGGTTCAATGTCTGGTAGTTGCTGAGGTTTTTTAAGAGTTTTTTTCAGGTTGGTAAATATTTTTTCCATTAGCTCGCCAAGTCCAGAGCCATTTTCAGCAGATATGGCTAGTGGTTCTCCTAGACCGAGTTTCAACCAGTCGCGTTCATACTTTAGAGATCTATCTACCGGACTGTCGGCTTTGTTGGCTACAAATATAACCGGGCAGTTTTTCTTTTTTGATTTTAAAAGTTTAGCCAGTTCTTTTTCTTGAGGTAACAACCCTTCTTTGATGTCTGTAACAAAAACAATTACATCCGCTTCTTTAAGAGCGGCTTGGGTTTGTTTTATAATATCCTCTTCTAGAGGTACGTCTTCAGAGAAAGTCAAACCGCCGGTATCAACCACGCGAATGTGCTTGCCACGCCAAACCGCTAAACCAACATTGCGGGTACGAGTGGTTCCGGCGACATTAGAAACTAGAGCTTTGTTGCTTTCGGTTAAACGGTTGAAAATAGTGGATTTGCCCACGTTCACTCGGCCAACTAAAGCAACTACTGGTAATTCTAGGTCAACTATTTTTGCAGGTGTAGACATATTTATTTTTGATTATCACTTAAATCTGAACCTAATACTATGATTATATCGGCTTGTTCATTATATTTCAAATTTGGATTGGCCACTTCGGTGCTCGAAACATTTATCTCATCAGCGGTTTTTAGCCAGTCGGGACGATCTTTTTCTACTTTGGCCGGAACTTCTTTTTGTAAGGCGCCGATTACATCGCTGGAAATTTTTGGATTAACCACGTATATGGTAGTAAAAGTTATTGGGCGTTTGGGGCTATTGCCAGCCGGTAAAGTAGAGAAGCCTTTTTCTTGAAGTTGTTGTTGATATTTAGCCGCCAGACCAGCTCGCCAAGTACCATTTAGGATTTGAATTTTTCCATTGGGGAAGATTGATTTATTTTCGGTTGATAAATTCTGAGCGATTTTGGCCAGATCCTCTTCAAAAACATTTTTTATTGATAAATTTATATTATCAAAATTTCCGGTTTTGGGGGTGAGCATATAAGCGCCACTGTCAGCAATGTAGGCTTTTAGAAAACCGTTTTCTGAATTATCCAATACCAACATTTTTAATTTTTCATTTGCTTCTTTTCCTAAATTAGCCAAATACATCATTTGTCCAAAATTTAAGTTGGTAGTGATGTGAGTAGATAAAGATTGCAAAATATTTTGGACATGGATAGGGTTGGTATAAGTCCCAAAAGAAAGCAGTTTTTCTTTTAAGGCGGAAATAATCAGCTGTTGTCTTTTGGAGCGGGCAAAGTCTGAACCTTCACCATTGTTACCATGGCGAGAACGAGCAAAGTCTAGCGCCTGTTGTCCGGTCATAGCTTGTAGCCCGGCGGTATAAGAAATAGTGCGATAAGAAAAATTTGGCCCAGGAAATTCATAATCTGTAAAAGAGCGTGGTACATCTACCGTTACTCCACCTACTTCGTCAATAATTTCTTGGAAAGCTTTAAAATCCACTCGTACATAGTAGGGGATATCAATTCCAAAATTTTCGGCAAAAATTTGACGAGCATACTCTCCGCCTTCACCAGCTGTTTGTGCTTCGCCAAAAGCATCAGCCGAATTTATTTTTCTAATTCCGTGATCACCAATTTTCACTCCCAAATCACGGGGGATGGAAATCATCGCCACTTCTTTGGTGCTAGGTTTAATACTTAAGATAATATTGGTATCGGATAGGTAAGGTCCGTCGTGACCAGGGCCGCCGATGCCAAGTAATAATATGTTTACTCGATCATCCTTTTGTCCATCCAAAATATTGTCGGAATGAATTATAAAGTTTTTTACAGTTTGTAAGATGCCGATGTTTTTTGGTTTTAAAGTTTTTAAATCATAACTTTCCGGATCATTTGGCCATTGAGCTAGACTGTATTGGCGATAGATAATAAAGCTTAAGAGTAGTAGTACTGGAAAGATAATAAAAAATAGCCAAAACATCCTTTTGTTTTTTGGCTTAGGTTCCTCCACTCTGAGTACCTTTGGTTCCAATAAATTAATCGGTTCTTGCAAAGACATAATAATAGGCAAATTGTAACACAAAAAAACATATTTAGCAACGTCTTGGGGGTTGATTTTTTTTATTATTCGTGGTAGTATAATGTTAGTCTCTAATCTAGGATGATTAGCTCAGCTGGTTAGAGCGTTGCATTCACATTGCAAAGGCCACTGGTTCAAGTCCAGTATCATCCACTGGTAAATAATTTCCTATGCCAAAAAATATTTTAAAAGAAGATATAAATATTGGAGAAGTTCAATATGAATGGACGGTAAAGGAATATGAACAACATGACCGGAATAAAAATTGGTATGTAATGATGGGAGTGTTCGGAGTGGCTTTGACCACCTATAGCGTAATTAGTGCCAATTATTTGTTTGCTTTGATTACCGTGTTGTTTGGCATAATTTTATTTATGCAGGATATGGTGGCACCAATGGATGTGTATTTTGCGATTACCAATACCGGTGTGGTGATAGGGAAAAAATATTTTCGTTATAGCGAATTGTCAAATTTTTGGGTGATATATGATCCGCCATTTACCAAAAATTTATACTTTTCACAAAATAATGTTTTGAAACATCGTATACAGGTACCGCTTTATGATTATGATCCCCGACCTGTACGCGAATATCTAGCTCAATTTTTGGAAGAAGATTTAGATCAGGAAGAAGAACCTTTGAGCGACAGAATGAGCCGATTGTTTAAAATTTAGTAAGGTAGAAATGCACTCGTCGTTCAATGGATAGGACATTGGCCTGCGAAGCCGAAAATTTAGGTTCGACTCCTAACGAGTGCACAATGTAGGACGCCTTCGTCAAAAGGCGTCTTTTTTATCTCAACTAACAGGTGAAATGGAGTTTGCCACTCGAATTGTAGTTTTTTGTCTACGAATTTGATGCTACTCATCATTTTTTCAATAAGCTTAGGCTTATTTTCCGAGTTTGCCACCCTGTAGGCTTCCAGGGGGTCGGCTAGCAGTTTAGCTAGCCGTTCCACCCTCTCCATACCATCATCATCTGGTGCATCAACCTGTTTTAATTGATCTTCCAAATCTCTGATTTTTAGTATCAGTTTTTCGTTCTTTTGTTTAAATATATCCTCGGTAATATTTCCCTCCAAATTCATCTCAATTAATTTATCTAGTTGGGCTTTTGTTTTGCTGATATTTAATTCATAATTTTGTTTTTTTTCGTCCAGAGCCAATTTGTCTGATGTTTTTAACGCTCTAGCTATTTTGATCATTTCATTAACTTGGTCTGAATCAAATTTTATTTTATTTACCTGATCTAGTATTTGTTTTTCAACTGTTTTTTCTGGCACATTAGTTTTTCTACAATGGCGACAATAGTAATAATGATATTTCTTTTTTGCCGTCATATCCCTTAGTCTGTGCCCACAATATCCGCAAAGGATAATGTGGGGGAATAGGTACTTAGTTTGATTTTTGCAAGGTGTAAATTTACCAGATAATATTTGTTTTACCTTTTCAAATGTCTTGGGAGTAGTCAGTGGTTCGTGCTTCCCAGTGTAAGCATGGCCTTTGTATAGTATTATGCCAAGGTACGTCTTGTTGTTTAGGATGTATCCAAATTTTGAGCCTTCTATTTTTTTATCCGATAAATTTCTTAGTCCTTTTTGGTACATTATTTCGGCTAGAGTTTTGAGTGAATATTTGCCAGTAGCATATAGCTGGAAAGCCTCACGAATTAAAGGACCTCTAACGGGGTCAACTTTTTTGACCCCTGCTTTTTCAGTATTGATATAGCCAATTGGTGGCATGCCTACCACCATCAGACCTTGTTGAATTTTTTCGAATTGTCCTTTTTTAATCTCTTGCGTCATGTTGCGGATATAGTCTGTGGCCATTACCATTTGAACGTCTGCGGTCAAACGGCTGCCACGACTATTTAGGGTAGTGTTTGATCTGCTTAAGAAAATTTTATATCCACCATCTACCAGTTCATTTATTCTACCCCAATCGCTAAATGACCTAGCGCCACGATCAACATCGTGAAATATTATTCCTGTGACATCTCTGCGTTTAGATAATTCTTTCAGCATCAAATTAAATTCAGGCCGTTTGCTTGCCTTTGATGCACTGTGTACCTCCTTGAATTCTTTTACTATTGATAGGTTGTTAGCTTTAGCAAATCGGTCGTTGTCTTTTTGTTGGGCTTCAAGTGAAGCGCCATTTTCTTCCTGTTTTTTTGAACTGACTCTGTAGTAACTGAATACTTTTTCCATATGTGTATTATTTAGTAAGTAAGTTTTATGTTGTTTTAAACTGTCTACCAGTAGTTTTGGTGAGCTTTTATATTATAAGACATTATTGTATTTGATCTAATAGTAGACAACTATTATCTTTAATTTTGTCTAACTTGTTAACATGTTACGGATATTTATAAAGATAAGTCCTCGTATACATTTTTGTCAGCGTCATCAGTTTTTATTTTTTCTGATTGGCTATCCAGATTATCCGTATTGTCTGTTAATGTATTTTCTTCTTTTTCCTCATTGATGACCGCAATCGTTTTTTCTGTAATTCCGTATCGACTGCATATTGACTCAATTCGTTTAAATTCTTGTTCTACTGGTATGTATATGCCTTCCGAGTCTCTGGCTGTCCTAATATGCAATTTTTTATTTATGAGATCGCCGGCTTTTCTCGGTGATATATCAAGCTGTTGCATTGGTCGTTCATAGTCAGATATACTTCCACTTCCAAATTCAGAATTGTATTCTTTCGACACATCTCTCATATATATTTTTTTTGGTTTTATTTTAATTAGCCTGGCTAAACAAGTTATTATGTCTGCTTCATAACTAACAGTTTGAATTGTCATTAAATCCAGTTCATAGTTTTTGGCGAAAACTATTATGCTTTTAAGTACTTCGTCTCCGACTAGCTTTGCCACAGCTGTTAGCGCCAGCATAGTTTGCTTAATTCTTGGTATCGTAAGCTGGTTTATTAGTGATTCGTCAGTTTTTATTTTTTCATAATTTTGAAGTCTGAACATTAGTAATTTATTTCTGAGCACTAAAGCTTGATCTTCAAAATCGTTTGGAAGATGTACAGGTCTTTCGGACTCTTTATGACTTATCATATAATGCGTTAGACATCTGCTCTCGAGCGCTTCATCGCTGAATCTTTCCCGTGAGGCTATTATCTTTGGGCCAAACACGTAGAATATTTTCATGTTAAAATCATCTTTGTTAGCGGTGGCCTGCATACGTTGGACAGACCCACCTTTTTTGTGACCAGAATTAAGTAGTTTAACTATTTCACTGAATGTCTCCGACTGCCTAAAATCTGCTTCATCAAATAACATGGTACCTTGTAGGTTGTGAATTGTGCGGAATATGGAAGATGTAGATGCTGATCCGCCAAAGTTCATTGGCTTGTAGCAAATATTTCCTACTGCATCTAGGAATCTAGATTTTCCAGTACCGAAGTCGCCTATGACCCTAAGGTAGGGGATTATTTGAAACTGATCATATAACCAGCTCATTAGTACGTAGCAGGATGCTATGTGTAGAAATTCTTCTGGTAGGTAGACATTTTTATCAATGAAGTTTTTGACATCTAGGTAAAGTTCTTCCTCTGTACCATATTCAATTGGTCGGCTTGGAAATTTTATAAATCCATATTTGAGTCTGTCGTCAGATGGGTCAAGTGGCATGATGTTTTCAGGTTCGTACATTTCTATTTTATCAACGTAAGTTTCGGTCCCGTCCTTGTTTGATACAAATTGTGATTTGTTCTTAGCCTTGTCTAGTGTCATTTCGTATAATTTGTTGTCTGGAGAGTAATAGATTGATTTTTTTTCTGGGGTATTTTTTGACATATTTTAAATTAAATTTATTAGTAGCAATTATTTGATAATTTTAATCAGGACCATCTCTGGGGGAATTTTGATCAAAGATAGATAGTATTATTTCTATGTATTCACTAAATTGTTCAACTTGAATATCTTGCTCTTCGTGCTGCATAAAAAAGATCACATTTCAAATGTGATCTTTAGCGTACACTACTCAAAGTTTTTGATTGTGACATTAATCATGCATGATTAATTTTTATTTCTACTTTTGATTTTTCTTATGTTTGCCATATGTCTTTTGTCATCTTTTTTATTTGATGTGTTGTGGTCTTTTCCTGCTAAAATATCTATAGCATCATACATTACATTGTACCCTCTACCGCCATCAGGCGTTAAAGAAGCTATTTTTTTATTCCTATCACGCGTTCTTTTGTATCTAGTTTTACCCTTTTTATTTTGTAGTAGGCCGGTTATTATGGGCCACAACTCTCTGATATCATTCATTGTAGAATTTGGTCCAATACGTAAAATTGGGAATTCAAATTCATCCATAGTCAGTTGTAGTTGGTTTGTTTCTGGGACCAGTACTTCATTTACTAATACGTAATTAACTATTCCAGGAAATGGTTTTTCGTTCAGTATGGCTTTAAAGTGTCTAACATCTCTAAAGAAAAATAAGTCATCAGGGTAGGGGATGTCATCATTTTTAATTTTGTACGCTAAATCTTTTAGAAAATATGTTGGTTTTGCTGATATGTGCTTGTGGTTCTTAAATGCTTTTATAGCCAGAACAAATTTATTTTTTTCTTGCCTATCCAGCCATATCATTAATTCCTGAAGGTCTATAAATCCATTTTTAGGAATCCTCAGCGCTTCCCTTATGCTTAATACTTCTTCCTGAAACTCTATTCTCTCTGTCGCTATGTTAGCAGTTTGCTTGAAGGTTCTTTGGAAAGCGTGGTTTTTTGGAGTATTAGGTTCGGTCTTTTTCATATGAATTTATAGTATATATTTTTTTTATTTACGTCAATTCAGACAAGTTTATTCTGTTAGTCTATGCATATATGTACCTGTGAACTATTGTGGCAGTATGCCTTCTATAAGGTATTTATTATTCTGCTTTCTATCTTTAGTAAAAGTAAATTTACCGTCTTTATCAAGCCAACTTATAAGATCTTTCGTTGGTACTGTGTAAATTTTATTGTCTGGCGGAATTAAAACAAAGTAATCAGCTGTGGGTTTGTGTGTTCCGACATTAAATATCCATGTAGGTTTTCTACCTTTGATTTGAATACTTACATATTCTTTACTATCTTTTTTCTTGACTATGCAATCTATGCCTTTATTATCCAATAGGGGAATATAAACATCGAACCCTTGTTTTAAGAGTTCACTAAATATTTTATGTTCACAACTCTTACCAAAGTATAAAGAGTTCGATCTATTTGGCATAGTTAGCACAGTTCAACAGCCCAATATTTTTAATTAGGCTATTTTTAAATTATTTATTAACCTCGATTTTTAAATATTTTTCTTCTTCGTTTTTTCTCGTCCCACGTGTGTATAGGACATTTCTTTTGTTTACAATTAACTACCAAGCATTTGGCGCAGTCTGGGTTATAGCAACATCTATTAATTTTTACTCCGGCCTGTATCATCAGAGCGTCAAGTTCTTGTGCCGTTGCTTTCCAAATCTCTTGTTTATTCATAGTAGATAAAATGCTTATTTTAGCCGTTTAACAGCCGTCTATTATATTCGAGGTGTTGTCTATAATGGTTAGGCGTAAAAATTCATTATACAGCCGTTTTTGACCTTATACACCATGATTAGTCAAGATTTAATGTGCAATATTATTGTATGCGCGCGTATGCTGTGTCATAGTATCTAGCCTATTGCCTTCTTTAATCGCACAAAGTCTGTTATGACTAGTTGTCTTTTTCCTTTCAGATATTTTAGTTTGATACTAATAGCTGGAATCGGTATTAGTTCTAGTAAATAAAATGTGTGTTCATACTCCTTGCTGTGTGGAGTCGTTAGATTGTCATGCTTAAATTTTTCTAGTTCGTATGTCTGCAACAATCCTTCCCACTTAGTATCTGCTAATAATTTTTTGAGCAAGACCTTACTTGTATAATAGGTCATAGGTTGTTTCTCTTCCTTTCCCCACAAATCGGTTATGTATGTTCGCAATTGAACAATATCTTCTTTCAAAATTATCCATTCTATTTCCATTTGTATATTATCCCATGCCATAATAGTTTTGTTCTTCGCGCATTGTGCGTTATAGAATTTACCTAAGCTAGTTTAGTTTACCTGGGCCATTAGGGTTGTAGCCACTTTCTATTTCTGAGCTGTCTGAAAATCCATCACCGTCTGTGTCAGGATTATTTGGGTCAGTGTACCACTTATTAATTTCGTCATAATCAGATATTCCGTCGTTATCAGTATCTGCATTAGTACTACTACCGCCATTATTTTCGTATGTTGGTGGTGCTGTTATTGTTTCGGCTTGTGGTTCATTAATTTTGTTAGTGATTGATAAATTTATAATTCTTCCTAGCGATTCTAATTCACCAGCTTGGACTAAAGTAGGAACACCAACTACGCACCCACTTTCATGTATCGCCAGACCGCCAGAATTGCCGTGTTCTATTTTGGCATCAGTTTTTATGTATTGTCCTTCAAATCCACTTATTACCCCGTTGGTAGCTGTAATGGTTGAACCACCTATAGAAGGATATCCAATAATTACCACTTTATCTCCAACACTGATTTGATTGGAATAACAAAAATCTTTTTCTGCGATGTATTGTAGGTTTAAGGTAGAATTATCCAGTGGGCTATATGAATTGGTGTTCTCATTAAAAAGGCTGTCTATTCTTAGTGTTGCCATATCCATATCGGATCTAGTATCTATTACTTTGGCAAAATATTTGACTAATGGTTTTTGGTTAGCTGAAGTAGTAATACCTACCAAACAAAGATTCCCGATAAATCCAGCCACGTGCCTATTGGTCATTATTGTTCCTTGGCTTAGTAATAATGATCCACTTCCTTGCGCCAACCCCTCTACACCTTTTATTGAACACCACAGCTTAACGGTTTTTGGTAAGTACTGGGCTACTAAACTTGCGTTAGATATAGAAGGTTGAATTTTAATTGGTTGGGAGTTGATTATGTTAATTTGAGCTTTTAGATCATCAATATCCGAAAGAATCTGATCATTCTTTTGATCATTTCTTCTCAAAACATTTTCGTATTGGTTCGCTGTTTCTTGCTTAGCACTTTGTCTTATTGATTCTGTAAAACCATTTTCTATTGATACCAATCTGTTGATTTGTTTTTGTTGTTTTGAAACCGTATCGTTTTGAACTTGGTAAAAGGCATAAGCCGTATATACAATAAAGCTGACACCACAAAATATAAATATGATTGCCACGGCCGTTAATTTTTTGGATATTGGTTGTTTTAATTTATCTAACATAAAATTAGTCAAATAATTTATGACAATTTGGACATTTGTATTTTGGTCTAAAAATATATGCAATCCATCCGATAAATAAAGTAAAAAATAAAAAACATCCAGTCCATGGATCTCGATTCAATTCAGCTTCATGACCACAATTAGGACAGATGTTCTCTGGTACTATGGTGATACGGCTATCTTTTATTCCTTCCAAAATTCTTTTCACCGCATAGTTTAATTGCCAAGATTCTGTTAGGTAATTGGCCTTTACGATTTCACTGGTCGCCATTTTTTCTATATCAGCATCGGTGAGGTTTTTGTCTTCGTCAATGCACTGTTCAATTTTTTGTATTATGGCCAATTCCGCATCATCTTCATTTTGGTTAGTTGCATTGTTTGTCATATTTTTTGGATAAATAAAAAAGGGCACATGGTGCTCACACATTTTCAGCATTCTTGAGGAATGCCTAATCATGGTTTCCATGTACCCATTACTACCCACGATTAGGCAGATAACGGGTATAAAAGAAACCGTCTTTCCTCAAGAATGTAGTTGTAAATGTGTGAGCATACTAATAATAAGACGAATTGGTTTATTTGTAAATAGGTGGGTGGATTAGGTAGTTTTTAATTGACTGCGCTGTTAAAATGGCGTAATATTCCTCACATTAATCCAACAAGCAGCAGATATATTACTAAATGTAAAGAAGGCTAATTTGTCAAGATGAATCCGACCGTTGTACACAATATAAGACATACTAGGGATGGTTTTTATTTTCAAGATGCTTACGCTTTGAAATTATTTTTTGATTTTTTTCTTGATAGCAGGCATGGTATGCTAGAATTCTTTGTTGACTATCCGCTTGTCGTCGATCAAAAATCGTTAGATATAAGGTTTGTTTTTAATAAACCAGAAGAAAAGGAGTTTATATATGAGATTAAGTATTCAAAGGAATTTGCAAAAAGAATAGAAAAAAAAATTGGGAAAGAACTATTAACTCTTTATGATTATTGTCAGAGAAAAAAAGGAAATGGTATTAAAATTTTTTTACTTACAGCACCTTATCATCCTAAAAAATGGAGAGTGGTTTGGAATGATTTAAAAATGATAAAGGACAATGCGATTAGTAGTAAAAAGTATGATTTATCAAAAAATATTAATCATTATCATAAAATTACGGGATTCAAAAAAGATAATATTTCCAAAGATGAGTTTGTTTCGTTTATAAAAGAATTGAGTTTTGATGATACTGATTGCGATATTGTGTCTGTTGAAAAAGAGATAGAAGGTAGTCTTGGGAAATTAGCTATTTCTTTTGGTGATATAAATTTAAATCTTTCTCAAGGAATAGACGCAGTAAAATTACGAATAATGCTAATGCATATTTTAAGAATAAATGCTGGTGAAGAAATAAATTTGTTGCCGCTTATAATAGAAAAAATAAGCCAAGAATTTTCAACAATGCTCGCGACCACTAAGGTTTCTCAACAAGATGCAAATAAACAAATAAACGCCTACAAAAAAGAATTGGAACAAAAAGTTTTTGGGCAAATTAATTCTGTTCAACCCTCACCATTTTATATGAGAGAAGATAGATCAATAACAAAATAAACATATGAAGGAACTTCTTGACAAAATTAATAAAATTATAATTGAAAAATCTTTTGTTAAAAATAAAGTTCTTATTTTGGATTTTTTGAAAAATTCTCAATTTGCTTATTACTTTTTTAATAAACTTCCAACCAACTTCTCTAATTTATCAGAAATAGAATTTTTACTTGATGAAGCTTTGAGAATTGAAAATTATTATGTAGTAATTAAAATATTAACTGGTAGTTTAGGCAGTGATAACAATGGGTTCATAATAAAATTTATAACTAATAATTACGAAAAGTTTGCAGGAAATAAATTAAAAGATGAATTGTTTCAAGAAGAGGCACTTGAAGTAGTAAAGAAATTATTAGAGTCAGATAGAAGCCAGGTAAATTCAGTGTTTCGTCTTGTTAAGAAAGTTGTTAAATTAGCAGGAAACGAATATAAAGAGGATAGATATGACCACAAAAGAGAGAAGGAATACGTTGCTGATTTACTATTATCTATGTCTGATGATTTTGATGAAACTGAAATCAATGAAACTATAGAATTAATAAAAGAAAAATTTGATTTGACAGATGGTGGTTTTCGACATATTAATAGTACACACTCAATTTTTAATATATTGAGGAAGTATTTAGAAAGTAATTTTAAAGACAATTTTGATAAGGTAATTAATTTGTTGATTTACCAATATGACGAGAATTATGGTGATAAATTCGATGGTTGGGAATGGAGTGGTGCTGGTGTAAACAGAGCTGGTAATAATTTTTCGTTAAATGATATTAGTTTTGTAGAGTATGTTTTAATACCTGCTACAAGGAAATTTTATGAAGAAAATAATGATTTAGAATTTTTAATCTCTAAGATGGTTACAAAGACGGCGGATGTTAAAAAGAATCGTCCTGATTTTTTAAATAGAGCAATTTTGCCAATTATAGTTGATCTATACAGTTCTGATGATGTGAAAAAAGTTAGTTTTGCATATGATGTTCTAAAGGAGTTTATAGAATCAACCAAAGGTATCCCATCAAAGTCAGATCTTATTTTTCAATATATTCTTAGCAGTAAATTATCAGATGAAAAGATATGGAAACTTGCGTTGATAGATGCAGAAAAATATGACACTCCAACTAGTGTGTTTCTTGAACGTAATATTTCAAATTTAGCAGCTCGTGGCCACGTAGATGCTAAAAGAATATTAAAAAAATGGCAAAAGAATCCAAAATATTATCAAGGATTTACTGGGTCTACTTCCATTACTTCGGCTATAACTTCCCAGTTAGGTAATAACTTATATGGAGCTGTAGAATTATTTAGAGATTTTATTAGCAATGACGGTTTTGTAAATGATAAGTATGATCGATTTGAAGTTTATGATTTGGCACGTGCTCTAAGTAGAATAATAGAAAAGAATTTTAAAATTGGTCTCGAAATATTAAATGATCTTAAAAATAAAGAAAAGTTAGGAGTTAATGAGCAAATATTATTATGCAATGCTATTTCTAATATTGATGTAAAAGTTAGTGATTTTTCTGTTGTTACAAATTTGTATGATTATTTTATTGATCCATTTTTGTCAGAATTTGATAATATAGAAAAAATAATTAAAAAAATTCCATACGATAATGGGCGTGAGCAATTTGTTAAGTTTGCTGAATGTCTAGTGGTAAATGGTGATGAAGGTGAGATAAAGAAGGCGTTACGAATCATAGAAATTTTTGTAAAAGATCCTGATCCGTATTTGCCAAGCAAAGATCCTAATGGAGCAGAATACAATGAGCACGCCAGAATTGAACGAGGTGAAACTGACCCCACAATAACTTCTGTGCGCGGTTGGTGTGGCTGGGTGTTGATGAAGGCTAGTGTATTAAAAGGCAGATCATTTATTGATGAAATTATTGATTTAACAGAAGAATTATCAAAAGATGAAAATTACTACGTTCAACACATGGCGTGTCTTGCGTTATCAAGATTGGCAAATATACGCTTAACTCATTTAGAAAATTCCGAAGAAATGTATTTGGATTCAAATAGGAAAGTTGCTCTTCAAAAGGCAAAAAGAATTGAAAAAATTGCCTTTAATCTGTTAGAAAGAATTATTAGTTATAATAATGAAGCCAAAAAATCTTTGGCTCGCAGTATTTTGTCAGTATTTAATGCTATACGTTCTTTAAATTATGTTGATGCGTTGAAATTTGTGTCTGCTTTTAAGAATAATTTTCCTCCAGAGGCAATAGGAGAAGCAGCGCCACTTTTTATCTTTTTTGCAGAGTTTCGTGAAAATGCTTACGAAGATTGGAAGTGGAAGGAAGTTGGTTTGTATGATGATCTAGAACCATTTGATTCTAGTGAATTTAAAAATATTCTTGAAGATATCGTAAAATCAAAAGAGTTAGAGATTAGAAAACAATTTACGTTTAAATTTTGTACTTTAATTGATGAGGGTGAAGAATTATTTAATGTGTCTCTTAAGTATTTAAATTTAATTACCGATCAAGATTTTAATGACGATATAGATGATATTTGCCGAAGTATATATAACTTTTTTATTCCTAAACAGATTGATAAACACTTTGTTGATTGTTATAGACTTTGGAAAAAATGCCTCAGTAGAGAAATTATAGTGTTAAATGATAATTATGATAATAAAATACCAAATTCAGTTCCAAATTGGATTGAACGTGAGCATGGCGAGGTATTGTTAAAAGTTAAGGATAAAATGGGCGATAGTGTATTTTTGGACGACTTAGAATTGTTTACTAAATTTCCTAAGGGTGTCGATTTTTACGGTATTAGTAGTGCTATAAATAAGTTGAAAGAATTCCCTAAAAATAATGATCAAGTTAGCAGGATATATGATGCGTTGATTGTTAGAAACCCAAGTTATTATGATGATAAGGAAAGTTGGCAGAATGGAGTTAACCATGTAGGCTCCCAAAAATAGTTTGTCATCGTACTCGATTTTGAACAACAGATTTTAATGTTTGTGATAATTATTGACAACAATGGTTTAAATTATATTATAGGTAAGTTTATTATGTCGGCGTTAGAATATAAATAATTATGAATCTAAAAGTTGACAACCGAATGCGTTGGGTTAGGAATCTTGATAGATTAGATGAAGAAAAAGATGCTAAAGATGAAGTGTGGGAAAGTTATGAGATCGCAACAGAGCAAAGAATAACAGGTTTATTAAATTATAATGGGAAAATTTTAGGTGGTTTGATATTAAGTCCTGACGATAAGCTTCTTAATAATAAGCTTTACAGTTATTCTGTAAAAATAAAATTCCCTTCAGGAAAGCAGCCGTATAATATACAAGATGCAAGTAAGAAGGGGTATTTTTTTAATGCTGGTCCAATTGGTGAGTTGATTTCTTTATTGTCTGTTCACTATGGAATAAGATTCTATCAAATATCGCATACAAGTGGTGAATTAAACGAACGAAGTATTCCATTAAGAATGGAATATAATTATGTGTATTTTCCATCTAAGTCAACTATTTGTCCAGATGTTTTAGTACAAATAAAAGATATAAATTGGAATTCAGCTAATATTTTTTTAGATAAGGTTAGAAAGTTAAAAAATTTTCATTTTCCATTTATTACAGCGTGTAATTTATATTTAAGGGGATTAAGAGAAATTGGAGTTGATTCCGAAATGTTTTTTATCCGAATGGTTTCTGCTGTTGAATCCTTGACTGAAAAATTGACTGAAGGTGAATTCAAAAGAATTTTTGGTGTTAAACAGGGTGGAAAACAACAAAATTTTATTACTTTTTTTAGTAGGTTTAGTAAGGGTTTTTATAAGGGTGGAAAATATAAGGCAAGACATTGTAAAATTAGTAAAAAAGATGCGCCTGGAAGACTACTGGCTATATATGATGCACGTTCAAGATATTTGCACGAAGGAGAATCTATGTATCTTAGCAATATGGCTGGTTATAAAAGTTGGGATATGGACCCTAGCCAAGGAATGTATATTGATAATAAAAAATTTACACCAGATCAAAAATTACCATACATTTCTTGGTTTCAAAGATTAGTAAGGCATTGCCTGCTTAATTTCCTTGAAGAGAGTATTAATACTGAATCTGCCATAAACTCTCAAAAATAGTTTGCCACCTTACCCGATCGGCTGCACAAATATAAATACGCCATAATATGGCGTATTTATATTTGTGTTTCTGTCAGGGAGTCGAACGGGGAAGGTTTGGAAACCGGTAGGTTTCCACTTTTGCGGTGGGGGAATCAGTGAGCGAAGCGAACGCCTAAGGGGGCGGAAGCCCCCTGGGGGAGGAGCGACAGCGACGACGTGAGATCTCCTAACGAGTGCACCAATAGGAACCTGGCAAACTTCCAGATTCCAAAATAAAAACTGCGCTATGTTGTGCAGTTTTTTGTTTTATCAAAAATAATTTCAACACTCCTGTTTACCTGGGAGAAGATAGGAATCAAACTCTCTCTATCTAACTAATAAAAAAACACACCGACCTAAATCGATGTGTTTTATTATTCAAGCGTTTATATCACTCGCACAATCTGAAAACAAATATATTATTATTTCCAAATTGCGCGGCGAGTGATATCTACCGCGTCTGCCCCACCGCCCGCTTGTAGCGAGTGGGGCTGTGCTGCGTACGCCTAGCGCTGGTCGTACTGGAGCGGATCGAGAAGCTTCAGCACATCGAGAGAGAGACCTTGAGAGCCGGCGGCCTTCTCTCCCTCTTCAACAGCGTCAGCCCGGGTATCCGGCAGGTCGGACTCAGCGTACTGCTTGATGAGCAACGCCGCATCCAGAGGATCGAGCTCTTCGTTGTCGCCTCCACTGATATCGCTAGTCAGCATGTACGCGAGCTCGAACGAGGTCATGTGGAAGTCGAAATCACCGGGGATAATCCCCAGGACATGGACATGGCCGTGCCTCACCGGAGCGCAGTTGCACGGGCGGTACTGATGAACCATGATCGGAGCCGCTTCCAAGCTCTGCTTTCCAGCGTAACGCTTGACAGCTGCACGCAGAGAAGGCCAATCCTCGTAGCAGCCGAGCTTGTCGATCTCCTTGAACAGTGGATCCATCTGGTCCTCAGAGATCTCGCCCTGCCTGAACCCGTCGATTACCAGACATTCCGCCTGTTCTCGAGTGAAGAAGAAAGAGGTGCTCTGCTTCTTCTCATAGAACATGAAACCGTACGGCGTCCCGAGCAGCTTGTGGAGCTTGGAGTCAGTGCCGGGAATGAGGTGGAGCATGGGAACCTCCGTCACACAACAAAGGCATGACAGCTTTTCGGTCCCCAAACCGACTGATATGCCCTGGACGGAGTTGTCGCAGAAGCAATGGGGGATTTTATATTCCTAAAATAAGAAACACAAAATTCCCCACTACCTTTTTAGACACAACCTACCCATTATATTTTAAAAAGAACGAACAGCAAATAATGCCATAAAATGCGGTATTTGTCAATGGTAAGTTTTCTATTCAAACATTCTCAAACACAGTTTGCCACCTTACCCGATCTTCTGCACAACGTAGGACGCCTTCATCAAAAGGCGTCTTTTTTATCTCAACTAACAGATGAAATGGAGTTTGCCACTCCTTAGGCCAATATGTTATTATTAATTTAATAGAAATTTAGTAGATAAATATGTTTATTGAATCACGTTTCATGGACACATCTAGAAGAATTGATAAACCTGGTGAAAATAGTTTTTTAAATTCTTTAGGATTTCGTAACGAAGAAGATTTTTTACAGTGGCTTGGAGAAGATCAAGTCTTAGATTTAGGTTCTGGATATGGAACTTTAGCAAAAAATGTTGCTAAGAAAAAAGGTAGAGCTCAGGTTGTAAGTCTCAACCCTTCACTGGATAATCCGGATTTTTTGAAAGAATCACGCCTAAGAACCAAGGAATTAGCGAATGAAGGTGATGCGGATACTATAAATTTTTTAGATCAAGCTCATGAGTCTTTAGCTGTACCTGGTCGTTGGGATCAGCTTCCGTTTGAAGATGCTTCTTTCTCAAAAATATTATCAAGCTATGCTTTTCCGATGTACTGTAAAACACAAGAAGAATTATTCGCTGCCGTTAAAGAATTAAATCGTGTATTAAGACCGGGAGGAGAAATTAGAATTAATGCCCCACAAGCTAGTAGTATATCTGATAAAAGTGGTGTAGTGATTCCAAGAGATAAATTTTATAATGCCTTTAAAAAAGTTTTGGAAAGTCAAGGATTTGTGGTGAAAGAAATGTCAGAATACAATCCTGATCTAGAAACAGCTATTAATTCTGTTGGTGGTGGTAGATTGTATACGGTTGATCATCCATTTTTTTTATCTATAACCAAGCCCGAGGAGGTTCAAAAATTAGAAGTTAGTATTAGTGAAGGCAAGAACAAATCTTTAATACAATTTCCTGCTAATTTTTAAATATTCTCAAACACAGTTTGCCACCTTACCAGTTCTTCTGCACAAAAAAATGACACCTAAACAGCCGTTATTTTTTTATTTTAAAATTTTCATTTTTTTACCAAATGCATCGTTATAATAGTTGACTTTTTGTGTTTTTTCTGTTAGTCTCCGATCCGCAGCCTGTCGGAGGCTATAAATGGGGTAGAGATGTGCGCTAGGCCATTCATTCCACGGTTGCCGCCATGGCGCCGGCGTCCGAGAAAAATCGTCCGCAGGAGGAAAGGCCATCGAGCTAAGTTGTTCGTTCCAGCCATTACTCCAGTTGAAGAGGAGGAACCTGAGTTTATCTTCGTTGAGGTCTGGCTCAGTAAAGAGGGCAAGTGGTGGGAGTGTTTGGGTAAGATCGTCGTAGGCGAACATTGGGAACCATGTCGGAGCTACAATCCGCCATGGTCGGAGAGGTGTCCATGTTGTGGCAATGTTCGTTCGCGCTGACGCTCTCTTCAACGCACGCTCATAATCAGCGGCGGCAGTGAGGGGCAGTGGACTCATCAAGAGCCGCCGACTACCAAACTGTTTTATATGTAATTTTATAATTGTATATAGGACAGTGTGGTCGGTGGTTTTTTGTTTTTATAAATTTTCAAACACAGTTTTCCACCTTACCCGTTCTTCTGCACAATGTAGGACGCCTTCATCAAAAGGCGTCTTTTTTATCTCAACTAACAGGTGAAATGGAGTTTGCCACTCGAATTATGTGTGTACTATTGAATGCTTTAGTTTATTGTTGTAATGTGGAAATGATTTTAAATCAAATAAAGCGTCTAATTGATATGATAATTTGTATATATTGTTGTAAAAATCAAAATGAGGCTACTTTTATTGGCGTAGAACATGTCATGCCTCGTTTAATGGGTAAATTTGAGAATAATCCAACTTTGATAAAGCAGGTGTGTGATAGTTGTAATTCAAAAGTATTTAACAAACTTGAAAATACCTTTAAAGAAGATACGGAAGAGGGTATCTTTTATCAGATGTTTAATTTTGAAAAGAGTTTCCAAATAAGAATTAAATACAACCTAGTTAAAACAAAATTTTCTGCTGGTTTAGGTGATGATTTTTTTAACGAGATTTTTCCATTTTTTGATTACCAAGATGGAGATTGGAAGGTTGTTTTTTTACCACAGATCAAAATCAAAAAATATGGCGATGACGGTTTTATAATTCTCCTAGTTGATTTGTTGAAAAAACATAGACCGGGATCTTCAAAATTTCAAGCTATTAAGAATTTTTTAGCAGGCACTAAAGGCGAAGACATCGCAATTTTTGCCGGTAGCAACGAAGAAACAGATGATAGTAAATTGCAAGACGCAAAGGATTTATTGTCATCGCTAGGTATTATTTATAATGAGAAAAAGAAAAAATATATTTCTGTTGATAAAGACAGAAAGGATCAATTTGTAATATCAATGGATGGTAGTATAGGCAATGATGTTGGACGCGTTATTGCTAAGATAGCTTTTAACTATTTTGCATATTGCGCTGTTCAGTCAGGTAATTCAGAGATTTTATTCCATGAAAATTTTTCAAGAATAAAAAGTTATATTCTGGGTGAAATTGACCATCCTATCAAAGAAGTGATTACTTCGATTAGCAATGAACCTATTATTTTTGAAGAAAAAATTAATAATATGAGACATGTTGGACATGTGGTTACTTTTGGTGAGAAAAATGGCAATATAATTTCAGAAGTAAGTTTTTTGGGTAAGAGAGTTTACACCTTATCTTTAGGGTTAATTCTACCTGAACTTAGAAAAGCAAATTTTGGTTCTGGACACTTATTTGATCCTATAAATAAAAAAGTAATGGGACTCACCCAGAACTTTCTAAAGTGGGGGAATGGTGTAGAAATTGGTTTTGGTTTATTTAACAGAATATAAAATTGACAAGATATGATTAAATTTTTTGAGAGTATATTAGTGTCTGTAGTTATTTTTTTCTTTTTAATTGTAACTTTAGTAGTATCTAATAAAGTATTTGCAGGTGGAGGATTTATTAATAGTGAGGTCATCAGTGCTTTTTTTGGTGCTTTTTTTGCTTTTCTTTTTATAAAGTTTGGCGATGCGATGAGTAAGTTATATGAAAGACGTGCAAAACATTATAATGCCCTAGTTAAGTTGGAATTTGATTTAAATAAGGTAATATTTGTAACAAATATCAACTCTTTAATTTTCAATGATTATAAAAATACATTTAAAAATGCACGCGAAATTAATAAAATAGTTTATAATCCGTTGCAGTTACAACTTTTTAAATTCAATGACAGTTTGATGATGGAGTTATTTGGCGCAAATATAATTAATAAAGTTTTAAATTATAATTTTGATATAGAGAGTATTAATATAGAGCTGGAAACCCTCAATAGTTATTATAAACAGCTTATAGAAACTAGTATGAGTAACCTTAGTGTAGATACTTATTTGGTTAACATATCTGTAATAGAAAAAAAGGTAGATATACTAGATCAAGAATTAAAAAACATTAATAGGCAAGCGGAGGATTTGCTAATTTTATCAAGGGTCTTGATGAATCATAAACCGTTTTTTATGAGGTTTATGTTTTGGACTATGAATAAGTGTAAAAAGATTAGTAAGGATGATTTAAAAAAGGAAAGAGATTTTTTAAATAAACAAAAACTAGAATTTAGTAAAACTTCTAAAGAAAAGCGTTGGGATTTAATAGATAAAATTTTAAATAAATAGTTTTTATTATGAAATTAATAATTGATACAAATATTTATTTGAACTTTTATAGAATGTCAGAACAACCGTTGACCTATTTTGATTCTCTTATAAAGTTAATAAACGAAGAAAAAATCGAATTAATCCTACCTAAACAAATAGAAGATGAGTTTGATCGTAATAAATTAGGTACAGGCGCGGATTTTGTTAAAAGCTTATCGGAATCAAGTGAATTTAAAGAACCTGTGTTTTTACGTTCCTATAAGGAAATAAAAAAACTTAAAGTATTGATGCATAAGATTAAAGCGCTAAAGAAAAAAATAATTTTAGAACATTCAAAAAGGATGAAGGATCAAAGCAGTCTAATAAACAGGAAAATCAAGCAGCTATTTGCTTTAGCGCATAAACCAGCAGAAGAAGAAAATATTTTACTTAAGGCACATTTTCGGACTTTACGAGGTAATCCACCAAGAAAAGGGAATGATTCTTTTGGTGATGCTATAATTTGGGAAACAGTTTTAACTATGCTAGATGATGATATTGTTATAGTGTCCGCTGATGGTGATTTTTCTGATGATGATAAAAAGGAATTGACTGCATTCTTACTAAAAGAGTGGAAAACCAGAAGTAATAAAAGTATAAAATTATATACTAATCTTGGATTATTCATTAATGATATTAGTGGTAAGAAAAATCCTATTAGTAAAAAAGTAATTAAACAAGAAGATTATTTAAGCAATTTTTCTCGTCTGTCTCGTTATTCCCCTCTACAATATATGGATTCCGTAAAAACTGTTGATTATGTTTCCAATCCGAGTGTGGTAACATCAAATATTTTTGAAAATAGGGTTAGTGGCATTGGTTTAATGGGCTCCAGATATTGCTCTTGCTGTGGTGTTTCTATCGGAGGTTGGGGGGAGCTAAGTATCTGGAATAATTTTGAAAATAATTGTGAAAGATGTAAAAATAATCCAGGAGTGCCAACGAGTTGTATTTCTTGTGGGGTTCACTATCATTTGTCTTTTTTGACTGGTTCAAGCGCTTGTCCAAATTGCGGACATAAAAAGTTTGATTTGTAAGGTGTTATATATTACCCAAAATAGTTTGCCACCTTACCCGTTCTTCTGCACAATGTAGGACGCCTTCATCAAAAGGCGTCTTTTTTATTTTATAAAATTGCATCTTTTAATTTTTGTTGTTATAATTTTTTGTATTCGTCGTTTCTCGGTCTTCACGGTGGAGGTGACCATGCTGCGTTTGTTGCCGTTCCTGTGTTTTCTGGGTGGATGTTTGCCGGTCTGGCAGATGGTTCCACCCGATCGGGTGATCGCGAATGTGCCCTGGCCGCCGCGGGTGGCTAGGAGGCGTCGCGATCCTCACCATGCGCCCAACCGGATGTTTCGGCGGCGCGACGGTGAGCAGCGGGTGGGTATGCAGCGTCGGGCTTGACGTTGTGTCCCCCTCTTACGAACAACCGTGCGTTTTCTGATTAAAAGGAGCAGAACAGCGCACAAACATTTTAACCGGAAAAACTTTATGGTTAGAATGTTGTGATAAATTGCTAATTAAAATTTAGCAATTTTTTATTTTTTAATTTTAAATGGCTTAATTCTTGACTTTTTGCTATAATTATGATAGTGACTAATTGTCCGGTAAAGGGCCATCACGGCCCTGCCTACCGGCAAGGGAGGACGGGATGATCGAGGACCTGTTCCTGTGTATTGTCGGCGCCGTTTTCAGCATCGGCGGTCTCTTGCATGGCCCAGTTGGCCAGAAGTTGACCGTCGCAGAGGCTGTCTTCGTGTCGGTCGGTTTGGTCTGCATCTTCTTGGTGATCGCCAAGCAAGAGCAGATCTGGCCCTTCGGTGCGAAGCGGCGGGTGAGCAAGGCGACGGAGGCTGGAGTGTCTGGGCTGGGAGAAGTCCCGGCCTACACGCGCGGGCGCAACGCCGCCGAGGTCACCGCTCGTCTGCGGGCTCTTGATCGGCGCGATCCGCCGACGCGTCGTCGTCGATCTCAACCGGCTATCGAACAGCCGGTCGTGGTCGTTGCGACCCAGGAGGTGTCACATCGCTAGCCGCGCTAGCTGCCGAGTCCATCCCCTCGTGCGCCACTTCATCTGTTAGAGGACAGAAGAATGCGCACATCCACCTTATCCATAATATTTTGTGGATAGAGTTGATAAAAAAATCGCTATTTTAAGCGATTTTTTAATTTCTAATATTATTTGACTCTTTGGTCTGTTGGGTATAAAATGAAAGAGTTATCAATTATTTTATGAAACAAAATCAATTAGATAGAATTATAAAATTAGTACGTCGTACTGGAGATAGGTTTGTTATCATGGACAAAGATACGGAGGAGACTATGGTTTTGATGAACTTGGATCAGTATGAAAATTTGTTGAATACTACTACTCCAGTAGAACATTTAGCAGAAGAAGAAATGTTAGAAAAATTAAACAACGATATTTCTCGCTGGCGTGAACAAAGAAAGATTGAAGATACCAGTCCAGAAATTGATATTGAAGATGATGAATTGGTTGAAGAATTGCCACCAAATACCAGAAGCGTTGAAGACTCAGTATCTCAGGAGGAGCCAAAATTGGTGCCAATTGTGGAAAAAGAGCCAGTTTTAGCCGAAATTCCTCTCCAAGAAACGCCGGTAGAGCCAGTATTTGGCCAGGAAGATTTGTCTGATTTGCCAGAGGGTGAGGAAGAGAAATTTTATCTTGAACCCATTGAGTAAAAAAAGTGCTCGTGTCAAATATTTATCCACAACCCCAGACCCCTTGCCAAACTTAAAAAATCCTGATACAATGCCCACGCTAATCACCTTTTGGTTAGCGTGTTTATTTTATATATCAACGGCTGGACAAAAATCTGCCCCGACCACTCGGCGCAGTGCCGTGAAGATTTAATCTTATGGCTGAGTTTTCAAGAACCAAGCCTCACGTAAACGTAGGTACTATTGGTCACGTTGACCACGGTAAAACTACTTTGACCGCTGCTATCTTGGCAGTATTATCCGCCCACGGCGGTGTTGCCCAAAATAAGGGTGTAGGTGATTTGGATAAAGCCCCGGAATCTAAAACCCGTGGTATTACCATTTCTACCGCTCACGTTGAATACGAATCAGAAAAACGTCACTATGCTCACGTTGACTGTCCAGGTCACGCTGACTATGTGAAAAACATGATTACTGGTGCTGCCCAGATGGATGGTGCTATTTTGGTAGTATCTGCTGCTGACGGTCCTATGCCTCAGACTCGTGAACACATCTTGCTTGCTAGTCAGGTA
>Ga0210057_1001116_pt1 | contig 41735 bp, 45 predicted proteins | sample CryGeyCG2114_010_2_FD_183968 | JGI IMG/M metagenome (GOLD analysis project Ga0210057, IMG submission 183968) | Groundwater microbial communities from aquifer - Crystal Geyser CG10_big_fil_rev_8/21/14_0.10 (SPAdes) (version 2) | ecosystem: Environmental > Aquatic > Deep subsurface > Groundwater ... | reverse complement strand
AGCCAATTTTTTAATAGTTACAAAACTTTTTTTTGTTCCAAATTCATTATTCATAATCAATACCATTATATCTCCTATAGACGATAGTAGAGCTAATTTGTGTGGATAAATAATAAATATAGAAAGTTGCTCTCTTGTTTTATAATCTGTTTTCTTTTAAAAATTTTACTCAAACTCTCTTTTTTGTTTTTAATTCCTCCAAATTTTTTGTATTTTTTTTATTATAATCCTTCTTCTTTCAATTTTTGGATAGCTTCGTGTGCTGATTTAGAAAGTTTTTTGGGTAAAGTTACGCGGATGTTGACTAAAATATCTCCACGACCTCTATTCTGGTTTGGCACTCCTTTATTTTTTATTTGCAAGATATCGCCGGTGTTTACTCCTTCTGGTATTTTAAGTGAAGAAAGTCCGTCTAGAGTTTGGATATCTATTTTAGCTCCAAGAAGGGCGTCAGATAATTTGACTTCTAAATTCATCACTAAATCATTGCCTTCTTTATGAAATACTCTATGGGTTTTTACATGAATTTTTATATAAAGATCTCCAGGGGCTCCTCCTTTGACCGCTTCTCCTGCTCCAGAAAGGCGAATCATTTCTCCATTGTCTATGCCAGCTGGGATTTTTATTTTAACTTCTTCTTCTTTTTTGAGAATACCTAAACCATCACAAAAATCACATTTTTCTTTTGGAATTTTACCTTCACCGGCGCAGACTGAACATACACGAGCCATTTCAATAGAGCCAAAAATTGTTTTTTTAATTTCTCTTATTTTCCCTTTACCATTGCAAGTCTCGCAAGATTTCATCTCGGTTCCTTTTTTGCCTCCAGTGCCATTACAAATGTTGCAAATTGATATTTTGTTTAAAAGAACATTTCGCTCTACTCCAAAAATAGCTTCTTCAAAAGGAAGTTCTATGTCTATGGATATGTCTCGGCCTCTTTTTGTTTTAGTTCTTTGATTATTACCAAAAATATCTCCAAAAATATCTCCAAAATCAAACCCTTCGGCTGAAAAACCTCCCCTACTATTTGCAAACCCGGAAAAATCCCAGCCCGAAGCTGATCCAGCTTGTCTGGCGATGTCTTCCCAATTGCCTTGGAAACCGCCAAAACCACTTGTGCCAGAGTTAGCTCCTGCAAAGCTTTGTCCATACATATCGTATTGAGATCTTTTTTGGTCATCAGAAAGGACAGTGTAAGCCTCGTTTACTTCTTTGAATTTTTCTATATCACCTCCCTTTTTGTCTGGATGCAGTTTATGAGCTAGCTTCCTAAAAGCTTTTTTAACTTCATCTTTTGAAGCTTTTTTGTCTATGCCTAGTATTTGATAGTAGTCTTTCATAAGACTTGAGTATAGCAAAAATAAGCATAATTTCAAGTAAATAACCCACCCTTCTCACTTTGTGTGGTTCCTCCCTTATTACAAGGGGGGGTAGCGAGCGTTGGACTTCTGTAATTTTTTCTAAAACATCTGGTAAATTTTTGAGTATTTCGTTATTCCAAAATCTAATAGTGATAATTCCTTTACCTTTTAAAAAAGATTCTCTTTCTGCATCATACTCTTTAGCACTTTTATACTGATCTCCATCTAATTCTATTGCAAGTCTAATTTTGGGGCAGAAAAAATCCAAAATGTATGGACTCACACTATATTGCCTATGAAATCTAAGGTTGCTCATCTTTTTGTCTCTAACTTCCTGCCATAAAATTGTTTCTGCTTCGGTCGGATTTTTTCTTAACTGCCGTCGTCTAAATTTTTGAAGTTGATCATTATACATTTAAGTGAAAAATGCTCGCCCCCTTCCCTTGTTATAAGGGAAGGGCCACACGAGAGTGGGCGGGATGGGTTATTACCTTTTTATTGATTATCTCAAAAATAAGTGTAATATCAAATTTAGGAGGTGCACGGTGCTTCGTTTAGAGGTGATAGAGAGTAACGAAACGGGTATCAGATTGAGGGTATCCGGCAATCCGAATGATGAGCTCGATCAATTCCATCTCTTCCAACTAATGACGTTAAAGTTTGGCGAAGCAGTTCAAGTTGAGATGGTGTGTCCGGAAGACAAGAAGCCGGTTTATGAGAATGTCCAATCGGGAAATATTTCTGGGATTGTTTTAGTTTTCCCCATGAAAACTCTTAAATTTCCCATACCACTGACGGACAAGGAACGAGTTGAACTGGCAAAATACGAAGAAAAGAAGAAACTTTCTTTCTGGAAGCTATTCATAGAAAGATAAAAAGTTTGAACTCTCTACTTAAGAGATGGCCGCACCGAGCGTAAGTAAGGTGCGGCAATTTGTTTGGCAAAAGTGTCAAGGTTGAACCTTGACACTTTTGCCAAACATCGGATGTTTGGGTGTTGATTTTTATTTGGTTTCTTCAGGTGGTTTTTGATCTTTAGTTTTTGGTTCTTCCTCCTTTTCTTCCTTCGGCTCGTTGGCTTGCTCCGCCGTAGCATCTTGCGAAGACTGGGAGCTTTCAGCGGAGGCAGTTTGATTGGGTTCAGTGGTTGGATTTTTCTGCATATACTCTCCTATTTTTTGAATTTCCTTAGAAAGATTTTCGGTAGCGGTTTTTATTGTTGCCATATCTTCTCCGTCTTTCACTTTTTTGAGTTCTTCAACTTTAGTTTCTACTCCTTTTTTTATTTCTTCAGTTATTTTCCCTTCGGCTTCTTTGAGAGCTTTTTCGGTGGTGTAAATTAGTTGTTCTGCTAAGTTTTTAACTTCTACCATTTCTTTTTTCTTGGCATCATCTGACGCGTGAGCTTCGGCTTCTTTTTGCATTTTTTCTATTTCTTCTTTTGAAAGACCGCTAGAACCTTCTATTTTTATAGATTGTTCTTTTCCACTTGATTTGTCTTTAGCTTTTACATTTAAAATACCGTTAGCATCTATATCAAAAGTTACTTCTATTTGTGGAACACCACGTGGAGAGGGTGGAATGCCATCTAAGACAAATCTGCCCAAACTTCGGTTATCGGCTACCAAAGGCCTTTCTCCTTGGACTACATGGATTTCAACGCTAGTTTGATTGTCTGCTGCGGTTGAAAAGACTTGAGATTTGGAAGCTGGGATAGTGGTATTACGATCAATCAACTTTGTAGCTACGTTGCCCATAGTTTCAATACCAAGAGATAGTGGGATAACATCTAAGAGTAAGATATCTTTAACATCCCCACCAATTATGCCTCCTTGAATAGCGGCACCGAGCGCCACAACTTCATCTGGGTTGATACTTTTATTTGGTTCTTTGCCAAAGAATTTTTTTACTTCCTCTATCATCTTGGGCATTCTGGTTTGACCACCAACTAGGATTACCTCCTCTATCTCATTTACTTTAAAAGGTGAAGCTTCAATAGCTCGTTTGGTAATCTTCATTGCTCTTTGGATAAATTCGTCAGTAAGTTCTTCTAATTTGGCTCTGTTTATTTTGATAAGAAGATGACGAGGACCAGAAGAATCGGAAGTAATAAAAGGAATATTAACTTCTGTGTCAGTAGCAGTTGAAAGTTCTATTTTGGCCTTCTCTGCCGCTTCATCTAGTCTTTGGAGAGCTAGCGGGTCTTTGGTAACATCAATTCCAGATTCTTTTTTGAATTCATCTGCCAACCAGTGAATGATTTTTTGGTCGATATCTTTACCGCCTAAGTGAGAGTCTCCATCGGTTGCTTTGACTTCTACAACATCATCTCCTATTTCTAATATTGATATATCAAAAGTGCCACCTCCAAAATCAAAAACAATAATTTGTTCGTTTTTCTTTTTGTTAAAACCATAAGCTAGAGCAGCCGCTGTTGGTTCGTTGATAATCCTTTTGACGTCAAGTCCAGCTATTTGTCCAGCGTCTTTGGTGGCTTTTCTTTGAGCGTCATTGAAGTAAGCTGGCACGGTAATGATGGCTTCTGTCACTTTTTCTCCTAGTTTAGTTTCGGCATCAGTTTTAAGTTTTGAAAGTATCATCGCAGAGATTTCTTCTGGCCGATAATATTTTTCATTCATTTTTACTTGAACTCCCTTGGTATTTGAGGACGAAATTTCAAAAGGGACAGCCCCTTTATCTTTTTGAACTGTTTCTTCATCAAAATTGTGACCAATAAATCTTTTGATACCAAAGACAGTATTTTTAGGATTAGTTACAGATTGTCTTCTAGCTAAAAGACCAACCAATCTTTCACCTGTTTTTGAGATAGCTACTATTGAAGGAGTGGTTCTAGACCCTTCAATGTTTTCAATTATTTTAGGATTGCCCGCTTCCATTACTGCTACGGCGCAGTTGGTGGTTCCTAAATCAATTCCAATTATTTTTGACATAGTAGATTTTAGTTAATTTATAATAATTTTTTTAAAAATATATAAATGATACTTAAAATTAAGTATTCACGACTGAAATTATAACCTAATCTGATTATTGATGCACTTGACATACTATAATTTATATTCTGCTACTTTGACTTTAGGGGCGCGGATGATTTTGTTTTGGAGTTTGTAGCCGACGCTTTCTACTTCTAATATTTTGCCATCTTCTTTTTCATTTACAATGGTAACCATTGTAATGGCTTCGTCGCGGTTTGGGTCAAACTGTTCACCTAATGGATTGATAATAGAAACACCATGATTAGCTAAAACATTTATAAGTTGAGAATGAATGTATTCTACCCCCCGCCTCCAATTTTCATCTACTTTTTCCCAGGCCTCTTTATTTTTAAAAGCTGAATCAAATGAGTCAAGGACGGAAATAAGTTCGGTCGCGATATCTTCTTTGGCAAATTTGGTATACTCCTTTTTTTCTTCATCTAGTCTTTTGCGTAAGTTTATGCTGTCGGCTCTTTCTTTTTGCCAACCAATCAAATATTCCCGGTTTTGGTCTTCCAGTTTTTTGATTTTTTCTCGCAGTTTTTTGACTAAAAAAGTTGGATTGCTCTCTCCCTCTTCATTATCAAAAATCACATCTTCAGTTTCTTCTGAATTATATTTTTTATTTTTATCTTGCATATTAAATTATCTCTTGCTCCATTGAGCAGATTTTCTGGCTTTCTTGAGGCCAAATTTACGACGTTCTTTAGCTCGGGGGTCGCGTTTCAAAAAGCCGGCTACTTTTAATTTTGGTTTTAAATTTTCGTCTATTTTTACGAAAACTCTGGAGATGCCGTGTCTGACTGCTTCTGCTTGAGAATGAACACCGCCACCTCTGATATGTACAGAAACATCAAAAGTCCCTATTTTTACTTTATTTATAGCTTCTTCTACTATTTTACGAAGTTCTTCAGTTGGAAAATATGCCGCCAAATCTCGGTCATTTATTTTGAAAGTGTTTTTTGAAGCGGGAATAAGACGCACTCTAGCAATAGAGGTTTTCCTTCGGCCGACCGCTTCAACATATCGGTCTTTAGATACTTTTGTTTTTATTGTTTTTTCTGTAGTAGTCATTTTATTCACTAATTATTAAATTTTTCATCATCCTGTCTCTCAACTTATTTTTTGGTAACATTCCTTTTATGGCTATTCTTAAAACTTCTTTCATACCCTTGTCTGCCACTACTTTTTTCATAGGTCTTTCTTTTAAACCACTAGGATAACCGGAATAATTTTTATAAACTTCATTATCCATTTTTTTGCTGGTGACAGAAATCTTTCCAGCGTTCGTTACTTTTACTTTAATGTTTGGTATAGCGTTGCGAGCAAAATCAGGACGGTTTTTACCCATCAAGAGAATAGCAATCTCACTTGCCAATCTACCTATTTTTTTGCCAGTTGCCTCTATTGTTGTGTGTTCCATAATTTTATTTTACAAAGGATATAATAGCCATTTTACTACCATCTGAAAGCCTTGTTTTTGATTTGGTAATTCTGGTAAAACCACCTTTTCTGTTTTCATATTCTTTAGTTAGAGTATCAACAACTATTTTTGTTGCTTTCGGTCCAATGATAGCTGTTATTGCTCTTCTAGCCGCTACGGTCTGTAATTTGCCTTTTGTGATAAGTTTTTCAGCAAATGGTCTTAATTCTTTGGCTTTAGCTTCGGTGGTTTCTATTTTTTTATACAACACTAAAGAACGAGCAAGAGAATTTATTAAAGCTTTTCTTACTTTGCGAACTCTTCCGAATTTTCTGTTTACATTGTGATGTCTCATAATAAATTTAAAATTTAAAAATAAAAATGGAAAATTATTTCAATACAATGCCATGATCTCCTAAAATCCTTTTGATTTCAGCTACTCCTTTTGCGCCAAGACCTTCTATTTCTAAAATATCTTTCTCTTTCTTTCTAGCTAAACCGCCGATGGTTCTGATGTTAGCGCTTGAAAGGGCATTTAAAGTTCTGGCTCCAAGATTTAAGTTTTCAATACGGGTTTTTAAGAATTCTGGATCCATTTTTTGAGAACTATCTTCATTGTATTTTTTATCAGCCAAAGATGATTCCTCTATCTTTTTAATAGAAAGATCTTCTTTTTCCTTAAAACCAATAATAGCTTTTAATTGTTCTATCATAATAAGGATTGATTTTTCAAGAGCTTCTCTTGGGGTCAAACTGCCATCAGTTTCTATAGATATCCTTAGACGATTAAAATCTGTGCGATCACCTACTCGCATATTTTCAACTTCATAATTTACTTTTAAAATTGGAGTAAAGTTGGCATCTATGACGATAGTGCCTATATCAACTTTTTCCTTTCCGAGTTTATCACGGCTAACGAAGCCCAAACCTTTTTCAACTGTTATCTCTATATTTAATTCTGAATCTTTGTCTGTTAGAGTAGCGATAATAAGCTCTTGGTTTATGATCTCTACCTGTCCTGGCACTTCAATATCTTTTCCAGTTACAATTTTTTCTCCTTTTGCTTTTATAGTGAGAATTTGAGGTTCATCAGTAATCATCTTGATACGCAATCTTTTCATATTTAACATTATCATAACCATATCTTCTTTTACTCCTTTGATTGAAGAAAACTCGTGGCTGACACCATCTATTTTTATTGAAGTAATAGCTGCTCCCGGTAAAGAAGATAGAATGATGCGACGAAGACTATTGCCGATAGTAAAACCATACCCAGGATAAAAACCATCTATTTCATAGATTGCCTTGTTGTTTTCTTCTGATACAATCTTTGGTTTTGAAGGTAAGATTATATTTTTATCAAAGTTTTCTGCTGTCATAATATTAAAAGTTAAAATTAAATAAAATTCTATTATTAAATGTTATCTTTGGTAGTATTCTATTACTTGACCAAGGTCAAATAAAAGATCAGCCTTTTCCGCGATAGTCCCCTCTTTTATTGAAATTTCTTTTTTGATATTGTCCCAAGACATCCAATCTGGTGATTGTGTTTCTTTCATTTTTTCTTCTAATTCATTAAATAATTTGCTTCCCTTACTTCTTTCGCGAATAGTTATTTTGTCTTTCAAAGAAACGGAGTAAGAAGGTACATAAACTCTTTTGCCGTTTACTAAGAAATGACCATGGGCTACGGCTTGTCTAGCGGACAGATGTGTTGGTAAAATACCAGCTCTCCAAACTACATTGTCTAGACGATGCTCTAAAGATTTTAATAAAGTGACAGTAGGAGAGCTTACTTTTTTTTCTAAAGCTTGTTTTACATATTTCGCAAATTGTTTTTCTGTCACACAATAGAACATTCTGGCTTTTTGTTTTTCATTTAATTGGATACCATAATCAGTCTTTTGTTTTCTAAAAGATCTTTTTTTATTTTTACGCTCTTCTCTAAGACTGAATTTTTGAGTTTGAGTTTTTTCAAAAATAGGAGCTTGAAGTCTGCGAGCTATTTTGTATTTTGGTCCAATTATCATAATAATTTGTATTTAATGTTTTTTAAATTTAAACTCTTCTTGGTTTCTTTGGTTTTGGGCCATTATAAGGTATTGGAGTAGCATCTTTAATCGAATTTAAATTTATACCTTTTGATATAAAACCTCTAATGCTTGATTCTCGTCCTGAACCTACTCCTTTGACGATAGCTTCAATCTCTTTGATACCTAAAGATTGAGCTTTTATGGCCAAAGTTTCACCCACTTTGGCGGCAGCAAATGGTGTTCCCTTCTTTGCTCCTTTAAAACCCAATTTACCACTAGAAGAACTAGCAAGAACATTACCTTTTTTATCCGTTAGCACCAATACTGTGTTGTTGTAAGTAGATCTGACATGAAGTAATCCAGAATCAAATCTTTTTTTACCAAAAGTTTTAATTTTGTCTGTGTTTGTTTTAATTTCATCATTTTTGGTCACATCTTTTACTTCACCATCTATTTTTGGCTCTTGATTTTCATCTACTTTTATAATTCTTTTCTTTCCCATATTTTTTTATTTTTTATCTATAGCTCTTCTTCCGGTACCCATAGTTTTTCTGGTATTTCCGCGGCGAGTACGTGAATTGGTTTTGGTCCTTTGTCCTCTAGATGGTAATAATCGTAAATGTCTGACCCCTCTATAACATTTGATATCTTTAAGTCTTTTTATGTTTCCAGCTATTTCTCTCTTTAGATCACCTTCAACTTTTATTTTTTCTATTAATTTTCTTATTTCATTTTCTTTTTCGGTACTTAAATCTTTTGATTTTATTCCCCAATCTACTTTAGCTTTATCTAAAATATTTTTGGCTTGAGAGCGTCCAATTCCAAAAATGGCGGTTAAACCTATTTCAAGTCTTTTATCTTCTGGGATTGTAATTCCTAATATACGCATTTTTTATTTGTTAACCTTGTCTTTGTTTATGTTTTGGATTGTTTTTACATACAACGAACAAAATGCCCCCTCGGCGGACTAGTTGACATTTTGGACACATTGTTTTTACTGAAGCTTTTACTTTCATTTCTAATTATTCAGATTAGCTTTTCTATTATCAAGTCTGCGCACAATTCTCCCTTTGCCTCCATAGGGGTCAATAACGACTTCTACTAAATCTCCAATCATTACTTTGATTCTATGGAGTCTCATTTTGCCTGATAAATATGCAAGCACCTCTGCTTCTTTTAATTTGACACGAAAAAACGCATTTGGAAGCGCTTCCGTTATCATACCAACACTTATTTCCTGCCTTTCTTTATCTATCATTTATGAAATAAAACAACCGACTATGAGAAAAGACTAGCATATAAGCCATATTAGTGTCAAGTTTATCTGTCGGTTATTGTTTGAACGTTTATTTTAAAAGGGTCTTTAGGAAAAGATCGTTTCCAAACAGGTCTTATTGTAGCGGTTATGTTAGAAATACCAACAAATTCGTCAATAAGGTTAGCCGCTTCTTTTTTGGGAGCGCCCAAAAGTCTTTCTTTTATGGAATCAGTATCTATATTTGCCCAAACTATTGTTTTGCCGTTTATTTCTAAATCTAGATTTTCATTAGTTGTTAAATTTTCTGGCATATTTTTAATACTTAAAGAAGAGAAATCTACAATAATAGGTCTAATGTTAATCCAATCTTCCAAGCTGACTATATGTTCGTCTGTTATTTTTTTGGATAAATCTTCGGTATTTATCATTAGTGCATAAGCAGTGACTTCTTTACCTATAATAACAGATGAAGATTCTTCTACTGGAGACAATTCCTTAGATTCGTAAGTGATAGCATTGGAAAGTAAAGTTAATCCTTCCGGCACTTTTGACGCGAGATCTTTTTTAAGTTCTGACTCTAATTCTGATTGAATGTTTTGCAAAGCTATCTGTTTATCATTTTCGGAAACTTTTTTCATTTTTCCTATAAAACCGCTAGTCATATCAGTAACAGATCTTGCATAAAAAGTTTTGTAACGGTCAGTGTCATTTTTAAAACCAGGGATAGTAAAATCAGTTTTACTTATGTTGTATTTTTCTCCAGCTTCATCAGCAAAAACTGTTACCTCTAAACTACCCGGCATCACTTTCCCATTTTTTTCAGTTTTTCCGGGGACAACAATTGATTCTGGTATTCTATATATTAAACCTTCTGGACTTTCAAATCTGGTGCGAATGATAAGTCTCTGTGGTTCTGAAGAAAAATTATTGTAGACTATAATTTTACCAAAAGATTTTAATTCAACATCTTCTTCTCCTGTTGCCGGTACAGAAACAGTTTTTGAATTTGTTAATTTAATGACTTCATATTTGACTGTACCTTCTTCTATTTTATTGTTTGCGCCAATGATACTTATGTTGGCACTGATTTCCTGATTTTTTGGGGTAATGTTTATGGTGGCAGAAGAAAAGACAGTCATCATCCCTACAATAAATATAATAATTAAAAATAAAATAACACCACCGAAAACCCATTGCTTTTTTTTGTTTTTATATTGCTCTCCAGCCGATTTTTCTTTAGGGTAATAATATTCATAAGCGCCACTATTTTTCTTTTCTGTTATTGCTGACATTTTGGAATCAAAATCCGATACTGAAACTTTTTTTTCCGCCAAAGGTGAACCATCCTTTGGTTGGTAGACAGGAATATTTTTAGTATTTATAGTAATAGGAACTTTTCTCTTGCCACCATTAGGAATAGGCACATCTCGTATGCTTCTTCTATTGTTGGGAGGTGTAACATCACTAAATTGTATTCTTGGCATAGTTTTATTATACACTTTTATTTTACTTTATGCGCAATAAAATTGGGGAAAAATGTTTAAAACAAAATTTGCAATAATTTTAGTTTTTACTATTTTAAACTCAAGTTTATTTTTTTATTTATCTAAATCATTAGGTTCTAGCCCGAAGTCCAACTTCGGGCTAATGTCAGGGTTAAAAGATAACCATTCGAAAATTTCTTTTTTAAATATTTTAGGGTTATTAAAATATTCTGGAAAATCTTTTTTTGATAAAATTTTATTTTGATCTCTTTTTTTTCCACAATAATCCTGATAACTACTCCACTCATAATTTTCTAGGAAATTTTTTGTTTTTTCAATATCTTTAATTCCCTTTTCTTTCCATCCAGAGTCAATAAGTTTAACAGGATTTAAATGAATATAAGAAAAAATATATTTTGAATATGTATCAGTATCTATATAAGAACTTTTAAAATTAGTTTCAAATAATCCACCTGTTCTTTTATATTTAGTATTAAAATATTTTGAGTAGGAAGTACAAACTTTTTGCATAAAAATACTTATTGCACTTCTTTTCACTTTCAGCCCGAAGTCCAACTTCGGGCTAGGAATAGTTATTAAAATATGAAAATGATTTGGCATAAGAACCCATGCTCCGATTGAAACAATTGGTTCCTCCCTATCAAATTCCCAAACGTTTATTTTCTTTTTAACAATATCGTCCTTGAAATTAATTCCTTTTATTGAGTTTGCAAGATACAGCATCTTTATAAAACGTTTTCTGTCCTGATTATCAAGAAAAATATTTTGTTTACTATTTCCTCTGTTATAAAGATGATAAAATTCGCCTTCCACAAAGTTTTCTTTTCTTTGCATAAATTTTTTGTAATAAATTTAATTATATCATAAAAAATAAATAACCCGAAGTTGGACTTCGGGTTATTTGTGGATAAATTATTTTATTCTAAGACTGCTTTAATGCGGCGGACACCGAGAGAAACTGCTTCTTCTTTGGTGATTTTGAAAATTCTCTTTCTTTCCTTATCCCTCGGGTTCTCCTCGGGACCTTCAATACTGGCTAAGTCGCCAGTATTTTCGGCATGTGGACCACCACAAAATTCTTTTGACCAAGCTTTGTCTAAAGATTTTCCTATATAATATATACTGACTTCATCACCATACTTATCACCAAAAGCATGAACAGCACCAGTTTTTTCGGCTTCTTCCTTTTTCATTATCACTTTATTAACTGGCAGGTTTTCAGAAATTTTTTGATTGACCAGGGTCTCAACTTTTTGTTTTTCTTCATCGGCCATCTTTCTGCTAAAACCAAAATCAAAACGCAACCTTTCGGAGTTTATATTGCTTCCTTTTTGTCTGATTGACTCCCCCAAAACAATCTCTAGCGCTTGACGAAGTAAGTGAGTGGCGGTGTGCAATTTTTTGGTTTCTTCTCCGGCGTCTGATAATCCACCTTTAAACATACCCGCACTTGATGTCCGAGAAAGATCTTGATGCTTTTTTAATTCTTCATTAAATTTATTTTCATCTATTTCAATTCCTTTTTCTTTGGCCAATTCTTTGGTCAGTTCAAACGGGAAACCATAAGAAGTGAAAAGTACAAATGGGTTAGTTCCCTTTTCAAATTCTTTCAAACCATTTTCTAAAGTTTTTTCAAATTTTTCTTCTTCCTGGTTTAGATTATTGAAAATGAAATCTTTATTTTTTGAAAGTTCTGGATAAACATCTTTATACATTGTGACTACAACTTCTGAAATCTGTTTGGTAAAAGATTTTAAACTGATTTGTTTTCCATAACGGATAGCACGGCGAATCAAGCGACGCAAAACATAACCTTGGCCGGTATTCCCCGGAGCTATACCCTTTTCATCACCTAAAATAAAAGTAGTAGCTTTTAAATGGTCAGCAATTATGCGCATCGCTTTTATATTTTCTCCATCATATTTTTTAGTTGAAAGATTTTCTATTTTTTCAATGATTGGACAGAAGAGATCTGTTTTGTAATTGTCATCCAAACTATTCATCACTGCTAAAGTTCTTTCAAGACCCATTCCGGTATCAACATTTTTTTGAGTGAGAGGAACAAAATTTCCTTCTGCAGTTTTATTGTATTGCATAAAGACATCATTCCAGATCTCAAGCCACTCTGGATTATCATCATTAAAACTTTCAGGTGTCTTCTCTGGATCTCCTATCCAATAAAACATTTCTGTATCTGGCCCACAGGGACCGATTTCTCCGGCTGGTCCCCACCAATTATTTTTCTTTGGTAGTTTAGCTATTCTTTTTTCAGAAATCCCTAATGATTTCCATTTTTCAAAAGCTTCATCATCAAATGGTGCGTCACTATCTCCCTCAAAAACCGAAACAGATAAGCGATTTTTGTCTAAACCCAGCCATTCTTTTGAAGTTAAAAATTCAAAACTGTATTCGATAGCTTCTTTTTTAAAATAGTCCCCTAAAGACCAGTTACCGAGCATCTCAAAGAAAGTGTGGTGATTTGCATCTCCTACTTCTTCAATATCACCTGTTCTTATACATTTTTGAACATCAACCAATCTGTTTCCTGAAGGATGTTTTTCGCCAAGCAAGTAAGGGACAAGCGGATGCATACCGGCGGTAGTGAAAAGCACCGAAGGATCATTTTCGGGAATGAGCGAAGCGCTCGGAATCACTCTGTGTCCTTTGCTCTCAAAAAACTCTAAATATTTTTTTCTAATTTCTCCCGAGGTCATATTATAAATTTAACATATTTTATCCACTTTTTGATTTGACTTTTTATTTTATTTTGCTATACTACTAGCACAGTTGGCTTCGGCCTTACCCCCGCAAGGGGGAGAATTTTAGGAAAGCTGTCAGAGTAATTCTCTGGTGGTTTTTCTTAAATTTGTAAATATATCTTTATCAAGAAAACCAATTTTTTCTACCAGACGTCTCGTATCAATAATTCGTATTTGAGAAATATTTGCTCTTGCTTCTTCCTCTTCAATTTTTCCGACCGGTATACGCAAGGCGTGTTTACGTGGAGATGTGGTTAGAGGAACAACCATGCAGGCATCTGGTCCAAATCCTCTTAAGATGATACAAGGTCTAAGATACAGTTTGCCTTTTCCATCTTGTTCTGTTCCTACGTTTAACCCAAGTCTGCACCACCAAATTTCGCGAACAGTATACAATCTAGATTGCTCCGATTCCGTTTTCTTTTTAATCTCATTCCACCTATCAAAATCTTTTTGCATTTTATCTACTTATTTTTTATCATCAAAAAATCCAAATATTTTTTTCTAATTTCTCCCGAGGTCATATTATTTTTTATCCCTATTAACCCACTACTTGCTCTATTGTCTGTAACACCTTTCTTTTTCATACTCCTATTTTACAACAAAAAATGTAGCTTTCCAAATTTGATTTAAAAGGAAATTGTAGGTATATTGTATAGCATTATGAATTACAAAAAAAAGGTTTTGAAAAATGGTTTGAGGATAGTGGTTATTCCTATGAAAGATACTCTTTCTGTAACAGTGATGAGTTTAATTGAAGCTGGATCAAAATATGAGACAAAAAAAATAAACGGACTCTCTCATTTTCTTGAACATATGTGTTTCAAGGGAACAAAAAAAAGACCAACAGCAATGGATATTGCCAAAGAATTTGACGCTATGGGAGCTCAAAACAATGCATTTACTTCGCAAGAGTTTACAGGATATTGGGCTAAGGCACATTCAAAACATAAAGAAAAAATGATTGAGATCATTGCTGATATGTATCTTAATCCTACTTTTCCAGTTGATGATTTAGAAAGAGAAAAAGGGGTTATTATAGAAGAGTTAAATATGTATGAAGATTTGCCTATGAGAAGTGTTCATGATGTTTGGAATGAACTTTTGTATGGAGATCAACCTGCTGGTTGGCCTATAATTGGAACTATAAATAATATTCGTGCGTTTACTCGTGATCATTTTGTAAATTATAGAAAAGATCTCTACAAGTCTGAATCTACTATAATTTTGGTTGCTGGTAATGTTGAAGCCAAAGATATATTTAAAAAAGTTCAAAAATATTTTGAGAAAATTCCTACCGGAAAGAAAAAGAAAAAATTGAAGGTAAAAGAAAAACAAACTAAACCAGCTATAAAAATAAAATACAAAGATACTGATCAAACACATCTAATAATTGGAGTTAGAGCTTTTGATACTAATGATAAAAACACGCCAGCTCTGAAAGTTCTTTCTGCTGTATTAGGTGGAGGAATGAGTTCTCGATTATTTCAAAAAATGAGAGATGAACTTGGTATTTGTTATTATGTAAAGTCTTATGTTGATCAATTAACAGATCATGGAGTTTTGATGGTTACGGCTGGAGTTGATTCAAAAAGAGTTGACGAAGGTATCCTTGGTATTCTTGGAGAATTAAAAAAAATAAGAGATAACAAAATAAATGGGGCTGAATTGAGAAAAGCCAAAGATTTTCTAATTGGTAATATGTATTTAGGGCTTGAATCTTCAGATTCTTTAACCGAGTTTTATGGTATGCAAGAAATTTTAAGTGATAAAATACAAACCCCAAAAGATCAGGAAAAAGAAATTGAAAAAGTGACTTCTCAAGATATTGCTAGAGTGGCAAAATCTTTAATAAAAAATGATTGTCTTAATATGGCAATTGTCGGTAAATACAAAGACTCTAAAAAGTTTCAGAAAATTTTAAAGGTCTAAACTTTTTTCAAAATTTCAAAATCTTTTTTGAGTATATCTTTTGTGTGAGAATTGTATACAGCGACAGCTGGATGATAGAGAGGGATTATTTTGACTTTACCATACGGAAGAGTAGTGTCAAAGACTTGACCGTGGAGTTTACTGATGGTCCCTAACTTTGACTCAAGCCCAAATTTTCTCATTACATATTCCATTGAATATCTGCCTAAACCAACGATGACTTTTGGTTGGATGATTTCTATTTGTCTGTCCAAAAATGGTCCGTATATTTCTATTTCTTCTGGTGATGGGTCTCTGTTTAGTGGCGGTCTGTCTTTGACTATATTGGTGATGTATACTTTTTCGCGATTCATACCAATATACGCTAGTAGCTCATCTAAAATTTTGCCCGAAGCGCCACAAAAAGGAAAACCAGTTTGAGCTTCATTTTTGCCCGGAGCTTCTCCGATAAACATTATTTCAGCGTCGTGATTCCCTTGTCCGATGACTGGTAAATTTTTGTTTTCAATTCTAAATTTATAAAGTGGTGACTTCTTTAACGCCACCACCTCATCTTTTATTTTTCTCATTAATTCCTTTTTGTTTTTTTTATTTTGTAGCATTATTGACTTTGTTTATATATTTACAATATTCGCAAGTCGGAGAAGCTTTGGGGATTTCGTTTGTGTCTAAACATTTTTTCATATTCATTAAAGTTTTTTCTACCCAATCGGCCTTACCCTCATAAGGAATTAGTTTTATATCAAACTCTAGTTTGCCGTCAAAGGCTTCCCTATCTCTTTTGCCATTGGCATAAACAAAATATCCAGTGTCGCTAACCTTAAATTCATTTTGTCTCAAGAGCCACTGGTAAACTTCCATCTGTCTTTTGTAACCATCTTGCCACTCTGCATCTAGGTTTACTTCTTCGTTTTTACTTGTAGCTTTGTAGTCTACCACCATAAGAGTATTATTTTTATCTACCCAAATATCGTCCACAGCGCCAAAAACCACAAAATTTGTCGGCTCATAAAAAGTCTCTACGCCAGTAAAATTTTCTCGCCAAATGTCTATCTTTTCATGTTGGAAAGGTATTGCATCAATACTGTATGAGTCCATGAGTGGGTGTGGGGTTTGTTGTTTGCGATGAATATCAAATTCTTTTTTAAGCAAAGTGTCCACCGCACTGTTTAAGTTGAAAGGAAAACCTTGTGGACGAGAGACACCAATGCGTCGGTCTAAATAAAAACATCGCGGGCATTCTATAAATAAATCTATTTTACTTCGACTCACTTTGAAAGCTTCTTTTGACTTAGGATCATAAAGTTTTTTTCTATACCAGGCCATTCTATTTTTGGATTAAATCTATCTCTTTCATCATTTTTTCAATTTTTTCGTTTGATAGGCCAGTTTGTTTTAAAATATCTGGATTGTCTTTGGCTTGTTTGCAAAGAACTATACCCGCTTCCATCAAAAGTTTTTCATCACTTTGAGTAATACTGTTGAGGCAAGTGATTGGGTGTAAATGAGCTTCTTCTACCATATCTTGGAGATTGCCTTTTTCTGGATAATTCCAACCAATTAATTTCATATTTCTGCATTTAGCATATTTGATAGCTGATTCAGAAAATTTGGTGTTAGTGATGAGCCACCCTTCATCCAATTTTCTTTTGTTTGGACCAAAATTTTCAAATTCTTGATTGGCTAAATCATCCCATCTGGATTTTATATAAAGAGCTACTTTGAGATCGGATTTTACACCATATTCGTTGTGGAATTTGGCTTCTATCATAATGAGTTTGTCTTTATTCCAAGCTGTAATGTCTATTTCATGTTCGGCGCATTCTCCTTGAGCGATAAAATCAGTGGTGGTTTCAAAACCTTTTGTTCTAAATATTTCGGCTATGAAATTTTCAAATGGAAAACCAGTAGGACCGAGCTCCATGATGGCTCGGCGTAATGAATATCTGACAGCGGCTGGTCGCTCTTCATTTTCTAATAATTTGAAAGCATGATGATAAATCTCTCTGGTAGTATCACCTTCTTTTAATTCGCTTTCTATTTGAACTACTATTTTTTCAGCTATTTCTCTACTAGCTTGAGCTCGCATTAAAGAAGAGAGTAATTTTTGAGAATTAAACTCTTCTCGTTCACCTGTTGCTTTGATTATATATTTATTATTCATTATTCTATTATACCTCCTCCTAGGCAAATTTCATTATTGTATAAAACTAAAGATTGACCAGGGGAAATTCCAGCTTGAAGTTTATCAAAAATCACTTTTAGTTCATTTCCTTTTTTCTCAACTCTGCAGCCGATTTTTTCCTGACGATATCTAATCCGGCAAAATATTTTCTTGCTTGGAATTTTCCCAATGATATTAACATCTTTTAAGTACAAGGACTGTCCTTGTATTGAGTTGGGTTGTGGAGTAATTTTTGGAGCAACTGTAATGGTATTATTTTTAATATTTTTAGAAATCACATATAAAGGACTATCATCGGTAGTCTTTTTTGTGATGGTAAAACCATGACGTTCACCGATAGTGAAAAATAAAGCCCCTTTATGATGTCCAATTACTTCTTCTTTTTCATTCCCCGCTCCACTGAAGCTATACGGGGCAAGTAAAACTTTGCCTTTTTTTGGAGTGATGTATCTGGTCAAAAATTCTTTCATATCTATTTTTCCCAAAAAACAAAGCCCTTGGCTATCCTTTTTTGTCGCTTGCGGCAAACCAAATTTGCCAGCAAGCTTTCTCACTTCTAATTTTTGTAAATCCCCTATTGGAAACAAAGTGCGCTTAAGTTGTTTTTGAGTTAAGGTCCAAAGAAAATAAGATTGATCTTTGTTTTTGTCAGCCCCTTCAGAAAGCTGGTAGCCCGAAGTCGGACATCGGGCTGACCCGATGTCCGACTTCGGGCTACATACGGCGTAATGTCCGGTTGCAACAAAATCAGCTCCATTTTTAAGAGCGAATTTTAAAAAGTGTCCAAACTTTATTTCTTTGTTGCACATCACATCTGGGTTTGGAGTCCTCCCCTTTTTGTATTCTGCAATCATATAATCCACTACTTCTTTTTTGTATTCTTTTTCTAAATCAAGGGTAATAAAAGGAATATCCAAAATTGCTACTACTCTCATAGCACTTCTTCTTTCCTCTTTCCAAGTGCAGGGATAACCCTCTGGCGTCCAAGCTTTGATAAAAACTCCAGTAACATTATACCCCTGTTCCTTTAAAAGCGCCGCACTGACCGCGCTATCCACTCCTCCAGATAATCCCACAAAAACCTTTTTTTTCATAAGGACTATAATATATTAAAAAATTTAATTCTCAACAGACGATTTAATCTAAATACATTTCCCTGTTCTTTTTGTGGCCTTCAAAATCTTTCGCATAATATATATTACCATATTTGTCCGACATAAAATAAAAATAATTAGTTTGATTTGGGGCGATGGCCGCTCTCAAGGAATCTATTCCAGGATTAGTGATAGCAGTTGGCGGTAAACCTTTATTGATATAAGTATTGTAAGAGTGGTCCTCAACCATATCTTCTTTAGTTAAAGTATATGAGTTTTTGCCATTATAATAAACAAACGGAGCATCAACTTGAAGTGCCATACCAAGTCGTAATCTATTCCATAAAATTCCAGAAATTGTTCTTTTTGTATCCAAACTATTGTTAGCTTCTTCCTCTATGATTGAAGCCACAATAACAATCTCATTTAAAGGTTTATCAAGTTTGTCTATGTCTTCTCGGTATTCTTGAAGTTGTCTGACAAAGTTTTCTCGCATCATTAATATTAAATCATCAACCTTGGTGTTAGGTGTAAGGAAATAAGTATCAGGAAATAAGTAACCTTCATAATTGTTATTAGCCACCTCATTTATAAAATCGTCTGTCTTAAAGGATGGTAACTCTTTTTTTAATATTTCTGCCATTTCAATAGAGGAAGATCCTTCCGGGAGAGTTATTTTTTGAGCGATTAAACCAAACTCTCCTTTGCTGATCATTTTAGCTACTTTGAAGACATTGATTGCTTTAGGAAAATAATAATCACCAGCTACTGCTTTTTTCTCTCCTCCCCAAAATATTACAAAAGTTTTAAGCCAAAAAGGAGAAAGGATTATTTTTTTTTCTTGAAGAAAATTGGCTATTTGAGAAAGATTTTCTCCCCTTTCAATACTTAAAAGTGTCTGACTTGGAAACGGTCTTGGAGATCTCCAAACTGTGATATAAAAACTAAAATAAATAAAAATGATTGCTAATATAATACCTACTATCTTTAAAGAATGTTTACCAAGGAAAGGATGAAATCCAAAGAGTTTTAGGCGCCAAATTATAATCTTGGGGTTAGAAGAAATTTTTTGACGGATTATTTCAATTTTCTCCGTTACAAATTTTTTTAATTTGATTAATTTGTTCATTAAAAATAACGGAAGATTAGATAGGAAGATTTGAAGGCGCTTTAGATTTGAGTGAAGGCACTCTTTCAAAGGTCGGAGTGCTAGCAATAGAACCTGGGAAGTGATAAATAGTGGCGAGCTCTTCTACATTTAAAACAAACGGTTTACTGATGTGGTATTTTTTGCCTCTCCATGGTGAATAAAAATATCTACGAAGTTTGTATTCTTCTAAAGCCCTTGGCATTAGTTTTTCTTTTTTGCCGAACCACTCTTGCCAAGGATAATTAAAATCAGTAAACCACCCAGCAGGTTTGAAACCGTTTAGATTAAGAGAACTATACTGTTTAACAGAACCTAATACTCCACCAATATTTGCTGGATTAAATTTGTCTTTGTCTGCTATATAAATTGCTCTAATACCACAATCAAATGGAAACTTCGAGATGCTTCTTTCTAAGGAGGCTATTATGTCTGACTCACCTTTGCTTGGTATTCTAGGAAAACCTCCCTCTTCTTTGGCTACTTTTAACTTTTCTATTATTTCATCTTTTTGTTTTTTTGCTTCATCTGTCCATGAATCTTCTTTTTCACCAAATAAATCAAACAAACGTCTTTTTTTGTGAGCCCTGATAAGTATCTGGATACAAATATTATGTCCTTCGGTAATAGAACCCAAAAACTCTATCATTGGAGTTATGGGATCAATCTTAAATTCTTCTTTGGGGTCTTTATCAAGTCCATAATCAACATAAGTTTTGATTGGATATGGGTCAGGTTTGGTTAAGGCAAATTCTGCCGCCCAAATTTGGTTTACATTTTTATTGTAATAAAACGGTTTGGCGTAGTCTTCTACTTCATATATTTCTACTTCAGGATATTGAGAATATATTTGAGCTTCAATGTTATTTCTATGTTTTAATTGAGTCCAAATAAAAAATCTAACATTGCCTCCAAGAGAAACAATTTCCAAAGAAAACCAAGATCTAGTCTTTCCTTTCCATATTCTATCTATCCAAGTGGTTTCACCTCCACCTTGATGAAAAGCACCCAATACCACTTCCATTGCAAGTGGAGATTTGGTGATTTCTCTTGGGAGTTTTATTTCTAATAAGACAGAACCTTCTTTTTGCCAAAATTTGGTTTGATTGTATCTGACCCAAGCTCTAAAAGCTGATACTATAAAAACAGCTGGCAACCAAATGGGTAACCAAGCATAAGTATATTTAAATGCTAATGAAAAACCGCTCCAAATTTCGGGTGGTATAAAACCTAATTGCATACTTTAAATTATAGCACAGAGATTTTAGAGTGTTGTGTATAGACCTTGTTTATTTTTTTTGAAATATTTTGGATTTTGAAGATTGACTATGATTGTATTTGCTTTTACATATCTTTCTTTCATTACTTTTTCCAATATTTTTTCTTTATTTAAAGGACCATTTTTTTTGATAATCTCTAAGATGACATCTCTAACGATACCGGTAGAATAACCCCATTCTTTAAGAGCATAAAGTCCTCTACCCACCAAAACGAAACGCGGGTCTTTAATTATTTCATTATGAGTAGTCGCTACGTGAGCTTTTTTATTGAAGACCTCACTTATAAGTTTGGCTACTTCACGAAAATGGATTGGTGAACCGTGTTTACGAAGAATGAGGTAAGCATAATCACGCACTCCTTTTATTTTTATGTTTGAAGATTTTGTTTTACCCCATTCCCCGAGAGGATTTTTAGAAATATTTTTAGAAATAGAAAGCCAACGAGTTAATATCTCATCTTTTTTATATTCATCGGCAACTTCTTTAAGGTGTTCCAAAAAAGAAGAAATAATTTCTGATTCAGGGATGATATCGTCATCTCCCAATTTAGAGTAAAGCTTTTTGATTGCCTCGTGTATTTTGTCAGATAGATTGCTATCAATATTCCAACGATGTTTGAACTCTATATCTTCTTTTATTTTATTAAAATCATCGCCAACAACTAAAAGAAAATGAATGTATTTTTTACTCAAAACATCTTTTCCTAAGTGGTCCAATAGATCGTCTTCAGAGATGAGACCACCCATTTTATTGATGGTGTTTTTCAATTCATCAAAAACATTACTTTCTTTTTCGTAAGTATCAGCTTTGCGTATATGATTTATTGCATAGTTTTCTATCTGTCTCACCCTTTCTCTGGTGATGCCGTATTTTTTACCGATAGCTTCAAGGGTCATTTCTTTCCCTTCTGGATTAAAACCAAATCTACCTACTATGACATCTTGAGCTCTATCTGGCAGAGAACTTAAAAGTCGTTTAACAACTTGCTTCGGATTAAATGATAAAGCAAAAGTTTTATTATTGATAATTCCTTTTTTCATAAATTTATTAAATTATTACACCATAAAATATTGTACAATATTTGATACTATTTATAATATCATAGCACGTATTTTTGTCAATTTTTTTAAAACCTTTATTTTAAAAGGTTAAATAACAAAGTTTATAATTCTGTTAGGTACGAAAATCACCTTTTTTGGCTTATTGTTTCCAAGCCATTTTTGGATTTCGGTTGATTTTAGGGCTCTTTCTTTAACTGTTTCTTCAGAAGCTTCAGTCTTTATTTCAAGTTGTCCACGAACTTTACCGTTTATTTGAATGGCAATAACAGTATTTTCTTCTTTTATTTTTGACTCATCATATTCCGGCCATTTTTCCAAATGAATGCTTGTTTTGTGCCTCAAATTTGTCCAAATTTCTTCAGTTATGTGTGGCGCAAAAGGTGCCAGTAATTTCAAAAATGTGTCAAAGACCGTCTTTGACACATTAGGAATGTGCTCTAATTCATTTAAGAAAATCATCATAGCAGAAATAGCTGTATTAAATTTATAATTTTCAATATCTTCGGTAACTTTTTTAATTGTTTTGTGTAAAAGGCCGATGAGTTTTGAGTTACTAGTTTTGATGTCTGATTTTTCTTCTCGTATCTCATACTTTGTGTCTTGTTCTTCGATTTTTTGCACTATTTTCCATACTCTTTCCAAAAATCTTCTTATACCAACAATACCACCAAAGTCCCACGGGTATTGCCCCGTTTCGTTGTAAGGACCTATGAAAGCCAAATACATTTTGACCGTATCTGACCCTACTTTTTTTACCATTTCATCTGGGTCTATCACATTTCCTTTACTCTTACTCATCTTTTGACCATCTGGCCCTAATATAAGTCCTCTATTCATTCTTTTTATAAAAGGTTCTGACTCATTAACCAATCCTAAATCAAAAAGAGCTTTGTGAAAAAATCTTGAATACAAAAGATGCATATTAGTATGTTCTGCTCCACCGGAATATCTTGATACTGGCATCCAAAGTTTGAGTTTTTCTTTGTTTGCAAATTCTTTTTCATTTTTTGAATCTGTATATCTGTTGAAGTACCAAGAAGAGTCGACAAATGTATCCATAGTATCCACTTCCGGTTTCCATCTATCAGATGAAGAACCAAATATTTTTTCCACTCTTTTCTTTAATTCTTTAGAACTGCCAAGTGGTGATTCGCCTTTTGGTGCAAAATCTTTAATGTCTTCTGGTAAAAGCCATGGCAGATTTTCTTCTGGTATTGGATGTGGTTTGCCTTTGGAATCGTAGACTATTGGTATAGGACAACCCCAATATCTCTGTCTGGAAAGCAACCAATCTCTAAGTTTGTATTTGGTCACCTTCTCCCCAAACTTTTCCGTTATTTTCTCTCTGGCTTCTTCACTGTTTATTCCATCAAATTCTCTAGAGTTTATTAAAACACCCTCTCCTGTGTAAGATTCAACAGAAATATTGCCACCACTTATGACTTCTCTTATTTCTAGATTATATTTTTTAGCAAATTCAAAATCACGTTCGTCGTGAGCGGGCACAGCCATGACAGCGCCAGTGCCATAATTTCCCAACACATAATCAGCTACAAAGATTGGTACTTCTCGTCCCGTTCCTGAAATTACAGGGTTTATTGCAACAATCCCTTCCAGCTTAATCCCCGTTTTTTTCTTCTTTGCATCTGTTCTTTCTATTTCTGTTTTAGCTTTGGTTTCTTTTATATATTTTTCTACTTCATTCAAATTTTCAATCTTTGATTTTAGTTTTTCAATAATCGGATGTTCCGGCGCGAGCACAAGGTATGTCACACCAAAAAGCGTATCTGCTCTGGTAGTAAACACTTTTATTTTTTCACTAAATACTAGATGTTGGCTACTGGCTACTTCAAACTCCAATTCCGTCCCATCCGACTTCCCTATCCAATTTTTTTGCGCTGTCTTTATTTCTTCTGGCCAATTCAAATTTTCCATATCAGAAAGTAGGCGTTCGGCGTAGTCAGTGATTTTGAAAAACCACTGTTCCAAATCTTTTTGAATCACTTCTCTATCACATCTCTCGCATTTACCCGCCACCACTTGCTCGTTGGCAAGCACGGTGTTGCAAGATGGACACCAATTAACAATGGCTTTCTTTTTGTAAGCCAAACCTTTTTCATACAATTTCAAAAATAACCATTGTGTCCATTTGTAATATTCGGGGTCTGAAGTGATAACTTTGCGAGACCAATCAAAAGAGTTACCCATACTTTGCAGTTGCTTTTCCATATAGGCGATATTTTCATAAGTCCATTTGCGAGGGTCAACCTTATTTTTTATGGCCGCATTTTCAGCTGGCAATCCGAATGCATCAAAACCAATTGGAAACATAACATTGTATCCCCCCATTCTTTTTGCTCTGACAAAAATATCTGGCACAGCAAAGGCGTACCAATGTCCTATATGCAAATTACCCGATGGATATGGGAACTCTACCAGTGCATAAAAATTTGGTTTATTACCGTCTTGATCTTTAGTTTCGTAAAATTTATTTTCTTTCCAAAATTTTTGCCACTTAGTCTCAATCTCCCGATGATTATATTCTTTTTCCATATTTATAATATACAACAAAACTCCCAATTTTCATAATTAGGTAAAAATTAAGATAATTAGGTAAATTAGAAAATTTTATTTTATCCTCTCACTTGTGTCGGATATGCGATGGGGTCAATAGTGCGAGAAAAACATTGTTGACCGACTTGGTGACTCCAATTTTCATTTTGCATCACTTTTCCTTTCATCGGATAACCTATATCTATCGCTCTTGGGTCTTGTTCTACAAAGTTTTCTCTATTGAACTGGGCGCAAAGTTCAAATGTCATTTGGCTTGTTTTTTTATATTCAATATCCATCGGCAAGCTTGGCATTGATTCTGGTATCATACCGTTCATTTGCCAATAATTTATGATTTGCCACTCTGAATCTTGGAGTTCAGATATTTTTTTATTATCCAACCGAAGTAATCTTTGGTTTTGAGGTGAACCTAAAATACCAAATCCTAAAATAATAGAAATCAAAATAATAACAGCCACACTCACTGCCCATATTTTCCTATCTTTTGAAGAAATTTTGTCGCGTATATCTTGTAAATAAAATCCAAAGACCGCTCCAGCTACTAAAAGTACTACTAGCGCTTTTAGAAGAAATGCCGATGTTAAATCTTGTCCATCCAAAAATTTATAAAGTACTGTTATTAAATCTCCCGCCAAAATAATACCAGCCACGAAGAGAGTTATATAAGTGAGCCACTTACGGATTCCCAATTCTTTTTTTATCGGATTTTGAGTATAAATTTTGTAAACGAAATAGGAGAGAATAACGAAAATAGGAAAAACTATAATAAGGGTTGCTACCGGCATACTGATTTCCGAACCGCCTCCCCAAGCATAAATGTTGTTATCTATTTCAGGAAAAGATTTACTTATAATTTTAAAGGTTAAATTTAAAAAACTAATAACGACTGCGTATAGGGCCACTATCGCTCCTAAATGTAAAAAGAAATCTCGAGCATTGGCTCGTAGCGAGCTTGTTGAATCTATCGGCTGATTTGTATTTTCCATAGTAGTAAAGATTAGTATTATTAAAATTAATAAGATTGCACTTATGAACATGTGTACATTATACCATAGATGATTTTGAGAATCGCTAGATACAAAGAAGGGGAACCCTTCTTTGTTAAAAAAATGTGGTATAATTAGATTTTGAATTCAATAACATCTCCGTCCTTTACGACATATTCTTTGCCTTCTGTACGAAGAAGTCCTTTTTCACGGGCAGCCGCATAAGCTTGTCGGGCGGAACCCCGGTGAAGTCCGGAGCCAGCTTCCAAAAGAGTGTCCCAAGGGATTACTTCAGCGCGTATAAACTTTTCTTTAAAATCATTATGAATCGCTCGGCCGGCCTCGGGCGCTATTGAACCTTTTTTGATAGTCCAACCACGAGTCTCATCTTCACCGGTTGTAAAAAATGTTTCCAAACCCAGAAGTTCATAACTTGATGTAATTAAATTCCCTATCCCATCACTATCCGCTCCCAACTCTTTCCTGAAAGATTCTTTTTCTTCGCCTTCAAATTCTTTCAATTCATTTTCAATGTTGGCATCAACCAAAACATATTTTGCTTTGTTTTTTTCAAAAAATTTCATAAGTTTCTCCCACTTGTCTCGCGAAGCCTCTGGCGAAGTGGGATCGTTTATTTCATCCAAATTTTTACCTCCTGCTTTTTTATTCAAAACATAAAGTATCAGTTTGCTCGTTAAAAGTTGAGTGTTTATGACAAACGGTTTTTCTTTTTCATCAAGCTCATCAAATACCGTTATGGCCATTTTTTCATTTTCCAGAGCTTTCAGAACTTTTGTTAATGCTGAATGTTCAATAATGGGATCAGCCCCTTGGCCCACCGTAGCTTTAGTGGAGGAGGTCCTTTTCAAATCTTTTTCCAAACTGCCAAATCTTTTAGAAACTGTTTCCAAATCTTTCAAAATTAACTCCAAATTTATAATTTGGATATCACGCAGAGGGTCAATCTCGGTCTCAACATGCAAAATTTTTGGGTCATCAAAAATTCGCACTACTTGAGCTATAGCGTCGCACTCTCTCACATTTTGTAAAAATGCATTGCCCTTTCCCTCGCCTTTTGAAGCGCCTTTGACAAGTCCTGCAATATCCACAAACTCAATTACAGCAGGGATTTTTTTCTTTGATTTGGAAAATTCATTCAATTTGTCGAGCCGCTCATCTGGCACGGCTATTATGCCCACCGATGGGTCAATGGTGCAAAAGGGATAATTTTCCGCCGGCACACTTTTTTTGGTAAGCGCGTTGAAAAGTGTGGACTTCCCCACATTCGGCAGACCGACTATACCTACAGAAATGTTGGCCATAATTTCTAGAGTTTAATGGATTTTTCATAAAAAAGAAACCCTATAATTTTATTATTTTACCTGATTATTAAATATTTTGTTTGATTTTAAAAAGTGAAAGCCGTAGCATCTTTGCAGACGGTACGGCTTAGGCGAGACTACTTGTGGTGTGAATCCTGCCACTGGTCCCAATCCTTCCAGTTGTCCCAGTTACCCTTCCATGCGGTAGGGGTTGGGCTTCCTTTGGGATTGTCACCAATGGTGGGAAAGCGGGATACGCGAGCGATTGAACCGAGCAGAGTCTCTGATTTCTGCGTCGGCTTAGTCACAACGGGAGCATTCGTTACCGGCATCTTTATCACCTCCATTCTGCTCAGAATCTTAAATCATTGTCTTTATTTTGTCAATCATTGTATAATAAAAAGTATTCAAAATAATTAAGCCAATATGCTACTTTTAACTCAAGAAGAATACAGCAAATTAAAACATAAAACTCCCTATGTTTATAAAATTCAAAACAAAAAACAATTTTTGTATTATTTTGGCGAAAGACATTCTTTTGATCCAAAAAATAAACAATGGATACAGGTTAAGGAGTTTTGGTTTGATTTTATTAAAAACACAGAAAATTCCAAAAGGATTGCATTTGTTGAAGCAGGCAACCCTTCTTTGAAAGAAACCGAAGAAAAGTCTATTCTTGAAGCCGGTGGTACAGGACTTATTGTGTTTCTTTCTTCTCAATCAAAAACAGAAGTTTATTGTCCAGAACCCAATAGAACTTATGAAATGATGGAACTAGAAAAACAATTCTCAAAAGAAGAAATTGAATACTATTATTTTGCTCGTATTGTGTATCAATGGAGTAAAATACCAGATCCAAAACCAAAATTTGAAGAATACATAATCAGATTTCTTGAAAGAGACAAGAAGATGAGTGACTGGAATGACTTCGATTTTTCTTTTGAAAATTTAAAAATAGTTCACAAAAAACTTTTTGATACCGAATTTGATTTGGAAGATTTGAATTTTTTTAAGGATTTAGTCACACCAGTTGAATTAAAAACTGTTATAAACAGAGTCGCTAGAGCTAGTGGCGAAATAAGAAATGAATATATTATTAAAGAAATACAGAAATATTGGAATAACGGGTACTCAATATTTATAGAATATGGTGCAAGTCATGCGGTGATACAAGAATCATTACTTAAAGAGATATTGAAATAAAAAACCGCGTCATTTTTGAGATGACGCGGTCATGGAGCAAATCCGCTCAAAAACTTTCTTCCTTACTTCGCAATGACGATACTTGCCGGTTTTGTTATGCATAGCAGTGCAACCGTTATTGCAGAATGGTCGCCATTTGCAGGAAATGCAGTCTGGGTGAACATTTCTGACTTTAAGACGAAACTTCTCAGCTTTGTCGCCAGTCATGATTTCGAGTAAACTTTTTTCCCGCAAATCTCCAAGCAGGTGCTGATCGTCAAAGCAGATGCGATCGCAAGGATAAACCAGTCCGTTGTAATCAACACAGAAGTAATTTCCGCATGAGCCGCTGAAGTTGCAACTACTCGGTCTTCTTCCGAGAAATGCAGCAACGAATTGATCTATTTCTTCAATTTCCAATGAAGGATCGTTGGTAGACATCCAAAAATCAATCAGTTCGTCGTAAGCTTGTAGGAGATTGTTCTCCGATATGGTGATGGTCGGATCATCTACCACATTGATAAGACACGAACTCTCATCAACAAAGTTTATTTTCCAACTTCTCAAACCAAGTGTATGATAGAAAAACTCTTGACTCTCTCTGATAAAGCCCAACCCCTTAGAGGTTATGGTTTGTATCAAACCAAACTTTAAACCTAGTTTTTGCATGAGTTCAAGGTTTTTCACAACTTTGTCAAAAGTGGAATGACCTTGACGGTCGGGACGCTGCAAATCTTGAATTCTCTTGGTTCCGTCCAAACTCACACCAATGCCAAAATTATTGTCTTTGAAAAAGGATACCCACCGTTCATCTAAAAACGTCGCGTTTGTCTGCAGACGGTTTTCAAATTGAACATCTGGATACAATTTTTGTTCTGCAATAGCCAGTTTGTAAAAATCCAAACCAGCCAAGAGGGGTTCTCCGCCGTGCCAAATAGCGGTTACTTTTGCTATTCCCACCTCACCCATGTCTTTGATGAGTTTCTTGAGAAGACCATGTTCCATTTTCTGAAAACTAGCCTGGTCAAGATGAGAGTAAAAACAATAAACGCAACGCAAATTGCAGAAGTTCCCGACGGACTTGATTATCGCTGTCACTCTGTTCTCCTTTCTAGGTCAAAGAACAGACCTGTAACTATTTAACCACAAGATTATTACTATTGCAAACTTTTCGTTATTCCGAGGCTTTAATGATAATCTACTTTTCTCCTTTTTTAAATCCGTAATCAACTCCTCTTTTGAGTGGTGAAGGCATTTTGATATCAAAGTAGAAAGGAATTAGTTTAGGATTGGTATGTTGTATTGTGTTCAAGCCGTGCCTACAGAAATATTCATATTATCTTTTAGAAATTAAATTCAAAATAAGTCTAACTATTTTCTCTTTATGTTCTGGGTTGCTCTCAGCTACCATAATCGTAAGAGCAGTTAATGCTGATGGAGTAAGCTTAGCAACATTAGTGGTAATTTTTTCGGTTTTTATTTCAACTTTTTTCTTTGTTAACTTCCCTTTTGGTAGAAGCTCTTTATCATAAGCATCGAGTGAGGGCCAAGTATCAGCAAAGAGTGATACAAGCTCAACAATATCTTTTGAATTAGTTGCTGATCCAGACGGAAGAATCTTTTTGATATCTTCAACCACACTCAAAAATCTTTCGTAGTTTTTGGCGATTCTGTTTTTGTTTATGGTGTATCCATCTACAATATAGTTTCGTAGTGTTATTGTTGCCCATTGTCTGAAAAGTGTAGCTTTCTTACTATTTACTCTATAACCAACTGACAAAATCATGTCGAGGTTATAATGTTTTATATCTCTGGTAACTTCTCGTTTACCCTCTTTTTGAACTATCCGGAAATTCCGGACAGTTGCCTTTTCTGTTAACTCTTTTGTTCTCAGGATATTTTGAATATGCTCGTTAATTGTTCGCACATCAATGTCAAAAGCATTAGCAATTTGTGCTTGTGTAGCCCAAATAGTTTCTTTACCAAAATCTCCCCGAAGCTCAATGGCTCCAGATTTTGCTTGATATATAACAACATTTTTTATTCGTTCTCTTTTTTCCTTTTTCTCTTTCTTTTTCATTCCATATTTATACCACAAAATTCTCTTATTTTGCTTATCTTGTTTTAGGCACACCCAGCACTGTAATGGTGTGGGGGATTTTGTTTATATCTCTTTGTGTCATTCTCCAAAAATGGAGAATGACTAAATTAAAATTGAAGTTGGAGGTTTATTATTTTAAACTTTTAAAAGTTAAAGAATTAAAGAATTAAAGAATTAAAGAATTAAAGAATTAAAGAATTTTTGAGATTATAATTTTTGCAGACTTAGGAAGCGAATTTGAAATTTTGTATAAAACAAAAGGAGTATCATACCGCCTCACCAAAATACCTTTTTGCGAGAGGTAGAGGAGATTTTTTGAAATTGTATTGAACGATACTTCCAAACAATCAGCTATCTGCCCTACTGATTTTTCTCTCTTTTCTTTAAGCAATTTCAAAATGGCCAATCTATGTTTATTTGCAAGCATTTTAAGTACAACCATGAGCTCGTCCTGCCTTATCATTTTATTCTTTGTTACTTTCCCCATCACTTTATATTTTGTTATCTAATCTCATTTAATTATTATACATTATTCTCTATTTTTGGAGAATGATGGGTTACCAAATTATATACTATTATTATTTTTTTAATTATCCATTATTTACTTTACTTTGCTTGTTATCAAAATATAATTATTGTTCAATACTCCTTTTATTTTATGGTCCAACAAAGTCGGTAAGTGAACTTGAGCAAAAATATAAAATTTATCCTCTACCGTAACTATCAGAGCATCAAAAAATTCATGCTCTGGCATAGTCATAAAAAATTGCTTCCTGTTGTATTGGTATTCTCGCTTCTCTTTACCAAACAAAATCTCGGCAAGTATCACCAGTGCAAATAAAATTCCGAGAATGATATATAACTTGGTCATATTTTTTCTTTATATAATTTGAGGAAATTTGGAAGTTGCGAATGAAGAGGGGCAGGTAGATGATCTAACTTAAACCATTCAACAGCATCAAATTTATGCGGCTCGCCATTTTTAACCTTGTCCTTATTAACCAGAACCTTGAAGTCCAAAGCAATCCAGTGAGTTTTCTTTCCATTATTTTCTCTGTGAACATCTCGATAGCCAAGAAATTCGTAATCCAAAACATCAGTACTATATTCTTCGGCGATTTCTTTTTTGAGAGTATTTTCTACAGTGTCGAGAAACTCCAGACCACCTCCACCACAATCCCACATACCGTGTTCATCTCGACAATTAGTACTTCTTTTGGCTAACAAGACATTACCATGACAATCATGGCACAGGTAAACAATAGTTACTCCAGTATAGTCTTCACCCTTCTTCATACGATCAGTCTAGCCCTAATAAGAAGAAAAGAAAAGGCACATAAATTTTGTTTACTAATCTACACCACTGTTTTAGGGGTTTGGATATAGTTTTAGGACTCTCTGTTTGATATAATTTATCCTTACCAGTTTTAATTATAATTTTAATTTAAAAAATATGGATGATAATAAAATATCTACCAAAGGTGGAAAAAACGTAACAATATACAGTACTCCTACATGTCACTTTTGTCATATGGCCAAAGATTTTTTCAAAGAAAATAATGTTGAATTTACTGACCACGATGTGGCTACAAATAGGACAGCGGCAGAAGAAATGGTCCAAAAATCTGGACAAATGGGAGTGCCAGTTATAGATATAAACGGAGAAATAATAATTGGTTTTGATGAACCAAGATTAAGAACTCTTTTAGAGATTATTTAAAAACAAAATTTTAATTTCTGAAGATTTATAAAATTTAATAGGCTTTTTTACCCCACTTTTTTGTCTTATTTAACCATTTCTTTCTTTTTTCTTCGGAGATGCCTTTAAGGGGGCCGATTTTTTTGACTTTGACTTTGAAACCAGCAAACCACAATGTTCCCTTTTTTATCTCATTTGTCGTGTCACCAAAAATAAGTCGAGTGAAAAATGGATGAGCGTCTGAAGTAACAAACACCCTAGCAGTTTTGCCTTTGAATAATCTTTTCCAAAAAGTTCCTTTTTCATTAAATTGGAAAGCAAATCCCGGTAGCCAAATGCGATCAAACATTCCTTTGAGTATAGCCGGCATAGTAGACCACCAAGATGGATAAAAAATAACAAAATGCTCGCACCATTTTATGTCTTCTTGAATTTGTTTCAAATCTGGTTCAAGTTCTTGGATTTCTTTGTAGCCCTTATGTAAGATGGGGTCAAAATTTAAATCTCCTAGATTGACTCTCTTTACTTCATTTCCTGCTTCTCTCGCTCCTTCGGCATAAGCATCGGCTAGGATGGTGTTGAAACTATTGCTATCTGGATGGCCGACTAAAACTAAAATTTTTTTATCATAAAACAATTATAGCATTATCAACATATTTTTGGTCTAATTTTTTTACTATTTATTTTTAAGTATTTTTGTTGCATAACTCTAAAAATGAGTTGACAAAAAGTATGGATTTGCTATTGTATAAATGGATTTCCTCTTGAGGGAGAGGGATTTGGAGAGAGGGGGGTTGGTCTGGACAACCAGCCCCCTGCGGAACTTCTTTTTAGAGGTTTAAAATGCAGACCAGCGCTTGCGCTGGTTTTTTTGCTTTCTTTTTATTCTATTTACTGACCAGTATCTTTGAGGAAAGCCAAAGCTCCATAAAGTCCTCCAAAATCTCCAAGCTCGGCTTTTTTAATAAGAGGAAGTTTTGGAAATATTTTCAAAATTTCTTTTAGATGTTCTTCTGTTTTGTTTATTGGTATAGCTGGGTCGCCCGTTATCATTGAACCACCGAGGACCACTACATCCGGTGACCATTCAACAATAATATTATTTAATCCAACAGCTAAAATTTTTGCGTGTTCATCCCAAATGTTTTGGTCTGTTATTTCTTTAGGATTTTTGCCTGTCTTTTTGGATAAAGCTTTGCCGGAGATAAGGTCCTCAAGAGTCTCTCCTGAATCAATGTTCATTATTTGTTTACCAGGTTCAAAACCGATAGCATATTCGTCAATTTTGCCTTCTACTATTCTAGCACCACCTACTCCTGTAGAAACTGTTATATAAGCTACAATATTAAAACCTCTACCAGCACCCCAACTTGCTTCTCCAAGTCCTACTATGGCAGCATCATTTTCTATAAAAACAGAAACCCCAAAATCTTTGTCTAGGTCTTCTTTTAATTTTTCAGGATTCCAATCAGAGATGCTTCTGCTCATTCCACCAGCTATTGATTTTATTTCTCTACCGTTGCTACGATCTCTGATTAGTTTATTAAAAATATCTCGACAATCATTATAATTTTTTGGTGTCTCAACAACTTTTGGCTCCTCAAATATCTCTCCATCTGCCGAATATGCCATTCTTATTTTAGTTGCTCCAATATCAAAAAGAATTGAATTCATCCCGTTAGAAATTTAGTTTTTAATAATTTTTTTATTAAGTTTAAGTATAGCGGGTATTTCATATTATTTCTAACGGGATTTATATTATTATTAATTATTTTCGGTTAAATGTTTTTTATATTCCTCTACTGCTGGCTGACCATAAGGGTTTACTTTAAATAGTTTAGCCAACTCTAAAGTAACATTTATCATATAAGCCATAAAACTGCCCAGCTCTCTTTCGTTTATTTTTTCTATTTCGTATTTTACAAATGGCAAATCTGCTTCTTTGTATGCTTTGGATACATCTTCATAAGCTTTATCATTTACGCTATTTTTTATTTCAAAGAGAGATTTTATAAATATGGTAAATCTATTTTTAGGACCACCCAAGTTGAGCTGGAGTATAGAGTGCATATCAACGGGACCAATAGAGACTGTGGGAGTGAGCCCAATCTTCTCTCCTTCTTCATTTTCTTTACCCAAACTTTCTGCTATGAGCTGTCTGCACCACTTCCCCAAATCTTCAAGTTCCGAATTAAAAATAAAAAAATCTAAAATATCAAAACCCTTCTCATAATTATTATAAATATTTTTAGCCAAGTGTTTTACTTCACCATTTTCATCTTCTATTTCATACTTTTTATCTATCTCTTTGCCTCCAGCTACAAAAGCATCAGCATCTAGTCCGGCTAAAGATATCACTGTAGTATGGGCTACAGTAAAGGCACTAAAACGTCCGCCCACGTCTTCATCCCAAGCTATTTTTTTGATGGTGCCTTTTTCGGCTAATTTCCAAAGTGGTGAATTGGGAGTAGATATAACAACGACTCTATCGCTTGCAAGAGGACCAAATTTTTTGAATAAAATATCAAATGTTTTGTGATAGGCCTCCAAAGTTTCAGCTGTTTGGCCAGATTTGCTTATGACAATCAAAACAACTTCTTCTAAGTTTGCTATTTTATTTTTAACAAAATTGGTTATTTCTTCATATTCACGAATATCTGGAGATTCAAGGAAAAATAATTTCTTGTCTATATTTGATTTATGTAAAGTGATAGCACTCCAGACTGCTTTGGAGGCCAAGTCGGAGCCACCAATCCCGACTACAAATATATATTTGGCTTTTTGATATTTATCTATCAGCATTTTTAAATTATAGCAAATAATAATAAAAAGCACCCTCATCGCGTGGCACGCGATGAGGGGCTGGACTCGAAAGGACGATCGAGTATTAGTGCCTTTGGTTACATCGTTTCTTCAGGAAAACGATCTCCTGATGGCAAAGGTAGCACTCACCTGTTCGTTTGATTACGTTTGGGTTGTTTCGATAACCACAACCTTTGCACGGAATCAAAACTATAGCAGGCTTTTGTTTTGGGCGGGGCTGGGCTTGAGTCGACATTTTCAAAAAACCTTTCGGGAATTTGGATTTGGAGAGGTACTTGCTCCATCGTCAATTATGCATTTAATAATAAAAAACGCAAGTTTTTGGTCAAAAACTGTGGATAAATAAGCTTTTTTAAACAAAGGAAAAGCCGGCACGCCTAACGTGCCGGCCATCGTGTCAGCAATACCGATAAAACTCACATTGAGCTCGGTCCATTTCCCCTTCTGGTATATTTTGGACAAGAGCTAGGACTCCACCTGGCGGAGGATTTGGAGACGCAATGACAGTAACCTCAACCCCAAGGCGTCTTGCCAGCATTGAGGCAAACGCATTGGGGTCAACACTATCGCTCCCTTTCAAATGAAAAATTTCTCCATCAGCCGCAGCATTAGCAACTGATTTTCCTCTTAACCGAATTCTGTTATTGAGCAATGCTTTCTCCTTCAGTGGGAATTATACTTCTAAATATAGATATTACATATATATTAAATAAAAGTCAAAAATATTAATTGTGGATAATTATTTAGATTAACATTATAGCAAAAGATTTGTTTAACTGGTCTTTTTTTATATTATATAATAAGATTTCTTTATGTTATATAAAAAAGTTCTAAAACCGATATTGTTTAGATTTGACCCAGAAAAAGTTCATAATTTTTTTGTTTTTATAGGCACTTTTGCTGGTAAAAGTGTATTTTTTAAAAAAATAGTGAGGTTTTTTTATGGCTATAAAGAGGCAGATGTTTCTAAAACAGTTGATGGTCTAACCTACCAGACCCCTTTTATTCTTTCTGCAGGTTTTGATTACAATGCCAAACTTCCGGCTATTTTGTCGGATATTTCTTTTGGTGGAGTTGAGGTCGGCTCTGTTACGGCAAGATTTTGTATGGGAAATAAAAAACCTCGTCTCAAGAGACTCATTAAATCAAAAAGTATTTTAGTTAACAAAGGTTTAGCCAATGAAGGCGTAGAAACTATTATTGAGCGACTAAAAAAATACAAAAAACAAAATGCTTTTGTAGTAGGTGTTTCTATTGCTAGGACTAATGATAAAAAAACTTGCTCAACAGAAGAGGGTTTGGCTGACTATTTTTATAGTTTTAAAAGATTAAATGAAGAAAATGTGGGAGATTATTATACTCTCAATATTTCTTGTCCAAACGCATTTGGAGGAGAATCTTTCACTGTTCCTGATTTGCTTGAAATATTATTAACAAAAATTTCCTCTATCCCCTGCTCTAAACCTATTTATGTTAAGATGCCTATAAATCTAGAGTGGCTAGAGTTTGATAAATTACTTAAAATAATAGAAAGATTTGAAGGTATAAAAGGGGTGATTATTGGCAATCTAAACAAAGATTATAATTCTCTAGTTTATAGAGATGAAGCCCCAGAAAATTATCAAGGAGGACTAAGTGGTAAACCGTGTTTTGAAACTTCAAATAAATTAATCAAACAAACGAGAGAAATTTATGGCAAAAGATTTACTATTATTGGCTGTGGTGGGGTGATGTCTAAAGAAGATATGGTGGCAAAATTTGAAGCTGGTTCTGACTTGGTAGCTCTAATAACGGGTATGATTTATAATGGTCCCGGCTTTTTAAAAGAGCTTTCGGATTGTTATTATAAAAATATAAAAATATAAAAATGAATATCAAAAAAATATTAGGCATTGTTGGATTAGTTGTTATCATAGTTGTTTTGATTTTTTTTATTTCTGAATCTAAAAGCGGTATTTCTGATGTATCTACCACTACTCCAAAGACAAACATAAGCGACTCAAGTTATGATGGTTTGAGCCAAATTGAACCAGATTTTTTTGGTCAAGATTTGCCACTTTCTAATTCTCCCAAAAATGTAGCTTGGGAGACTTTTCAAAAATATCTAAAATATAATAAAGAGCAAAATTTAGAAGGGGTTAAGGGTATTGTCTACAAAGTAGCTCCAATTTGTGAGGACACTAAAGACATAATTGATTGTAAGGCAAGGATGAGTTTGGCTTACCAATATGGAAGTGTTTTAAAGAAAGAAAATTTTGTAAATATTTGGAGTGATGAAAAGCAGATTATTTTAGCAACTGATTTTAAAATAGAAGAAGATGATAGTATTTTGGGTCGCCATAGAGCCATTATCTTTTTTGTTAAAGACAATGAAAGTCTTAAACTTTTAAGTTTTAGTCCATTTAAGGGAGCTACTATCAGTAAGGGTGTTGCTTCTAGAGAAGAGATTGATGATAGGTTGATTATTTATACTGAAGATAAAGATGAAGATGGTATAGCGGATTATAATGAAGAATGTTTATCACCAAAAGAGGGAGAGATTTGTGCTAAAACCAGTCCTAAGATTCGTGATACTGATGGTGATGGCTTTTGGGACGGTATCCAATCTTTAATAAATTAAATTAATACAAGGAGAGTCCTTGTATTAATTAAGCTTTATTTTTTAGTCATTTTAGTACGTTCTAGTTCGGTCAAGTATTTTTTGCGGATGCGAGTAGATTTTGGAGTAATTTCTAAGTATTCATCTTCAGACATTATCTCTAATCCATTTTCAATTGTGATCAGTGTTGGTGGTGCTAAATATACTTTGTCATCACTACCACTGGCGCGCATATTGGTTAACTGTTTTCCTTTGGTTGGATTGACTACCATATCGTCTCCTTTGGCAGTATTGCCGACCACCATCCCTTCATAGACTTCAGTTGTTGGGCCGATATAAAGAGTTCCTCTGGTTTGAAGATTGTCCAAAGCAAAAGCTAAAGCTTTGCCTTTTGCCATAGAGACCATTGAGCCGGTATTTTTCTTTTGTATTTTTCCAGCGTAAGGTTTGAAGCCGATTACCTGACTAGAAAAGATACCTTCACCTTTAGTATCAATCACAAATTGATTTCTATAACCAAGAAGTCCACGAGTTGGACCTTCAAAAAGAAGACGAAGATGGTCATTATGAGCTTTGGTGCTAGACATCACAGCTCCACGTTTGCTCAATTTTTCTATCACCACTCCTTGCATTTCTTCTGGTATATCAATAGTGATTTCTTCAAATGGCTCGCTTTTTATTCCATCTATTTCTTTTATAATAACTTGTGGCTCTGAAACTTGAAGTTCAAATCCTTCTCGGCGCATATTTTCTAGTAAAATAGCGATGTGGAGCTCTCCTCTGCCATAAACTTTTATATTATCTCCTTCGAAATCTACTTTTAGTCCGACATTTACCTCAAGTTCTTTTTCTAGACGTTCTCTTATTTGTCTGCTAGTAACAAATTTTCCTTCCCGGCCGCCAAAAGGAGAATTGTTAACTAAAAAATTTAAGGCGATAGTTGGTTCGTCTACTTTGATAATAGGCAGACTCTCTGTCGCTGGATCAGAAACTATAGTATCTCCGATATATATATTTGGTAGACCAGCGAGCATTACAATATCCCCCGCTTCCACCTCTTTAACTTCTTTTCTTTTGATACCTTCAAAAGTAAACATTTTTATTATTTTTCCTTCTTCTATATCACCAGAAGATTTTTTAACAAAAACTTTTTGTCCATCTTTGATAGTGCCTTGGTAAACTCTAGCGATAGCCATTCGGCCTAAAAAATTATCATAAGCGAGATTAAAAGGTTGTGCTTTGAGAGGAGCTTCTTTATCATTTTTGGCTGGTGGTATTTTTTCTAAGATTGTATCCAATAAGGGATAAATATTTTCACCTTTGTCTTTCAAATTTTTCATAACTACTCCATTTTTGGCGATAGCATAAATGGTAGTAAAATCTAATTGTTCTTCAGTTGCTCCGAGATCAAAAAATAATTCAAATATTTCATCGTGCGCTTTTTGTGGATCAGCTGCTTTTTTATCTATTTTATTTAAAACCACTATCGGTTTATGACCAATTTCTAAAGATTTTTTTAAAACAAATCTAGTTTGAGGCATTGGTCCTTCTTGAGCATCCACGACTAGAAGCACTGAATCAATGGAACGCAAAATACGCTCTACTTCTGAACCAAAGTCAGCATGCCCCGGAGTGTCTACTATATTTATTTTAGTATCTTTATAAATAACGGAGGCATTTTTAGAATAAATAGTAATACCACGCTCTTTTTCAAGAGTGTTTGAATCCATAGAGACTCCTTCTTCTTCAAAACCGGTCTGTTTTAAGATGGCGTCTGTTAAGGCCGTTTTGCCGTGGTCTACGTGGGCTATGATTGCTATGTTGCGTATTTCCATTTTGTTATAACTTGAAAAATAAAATCCCGCGAGGGAGATTATTTCTATTATACATTATTTATTCAATTAAAACAAATTTAAAAAAGAAAAACTCGAATGTCTTCACCCGAGTGTTTCTTTTTTGTTCTGAGTTGAGACTAAGAAACGTTCTTAGAAATGTGTCCCGCCATTTTCATCATATGAACAGTCTTTTCGCCACCAAAAACTTTTAAAAGTTTTTCATCTGAAACGATGATTCTTTTGTCTTTTGTATCTTGAAGATTGTTGGCTTTGATATAAACCCATATTTTTGATACTATTTCTGATCGGGGCATTGGACCTTTACCAACTACAGCTTCAAGCTCTGGGCTCAAAGTCAGTGGCTTCATAAAAGCAGAATTTGTTTTTGCCATATTTTAAAAATTATTCTATTAAATGATAATAAGCTGATTATATAACATATCTATTATAAATTCCAATGTTAAAAAGTTGATTCAATTTCCTACCAAAAAATTAACAGAGAGAATTAAAAAAATACCGAAGATAGTCCAAACAATATAGTTAAAATATTTTTTCTCTTGACGAGAGTGTCTGATTGATTTTGGAACAAGGTCAGCTAAAAGAATATAAATAAAAACACCAGCCGTAAAGCCGACAAATGGTCCAATCAAATATTTCAAAGAAGAGAGATAAAAGCCCCCAATGGCTCCAATCAAGATAGTGCTTGAAGTCAAAAAGTTTAAAGTCAAAGCTTTTTTAGTAGAATAACCGGCATTTTTTAAAACAAAAAATTCAGATATTTCTTGAACTATTTCATGAATAAGGATACCAAAAGCAACCATTAAACCAAGTTTGATATTGGCTACAAAAATTGGCGCCAAAAGAACACCATCTCCTATGTTATGAAAAGCATCGCCAATTAAAATTTTTTTAGCTCCCCCATTTAAATTTTTTGACAAACATTTTTGATTATCGTGATGACAATGGATATCAGGATAAAATCTCTCCACAATCAAAAATATAAGAAATCCACAAATAATGGCCATCCAAACAAAAAAGGTGTTGGTGCCAAGCTCCAATGCTTCATTTACTAAGTTGTAACTAACGATAGTAAATACTCCAGAAGCAAAAGCCAATAAATATCTTATATTTTTTTTCGTCCAATCACTTAAAAATTTGATAGTAAAAAAAACTCCAACTAAAGAAGCCAGCATTATAAAAAAAGATGAAAATATTAAAGCGATTAGTTTCATTTATATAATATGGTAATAACCCAAACTTTTTGGATGTGGTTGTATTTGATTATTTAAAAACCAAAGCTACTTTTCTTTTTTAGGTTTCTTCTTTTCTTTTTTATGTCCATCTCCTTTTGCCATACGATTTATATTATTAATAATAAGAGTTTAAAACTCTTATATAAAATTATATTACTATTTTAATATAGAAGCCAATTTTTTTATTCATTAAATTTTTATAAAATTATTATTTTAAGAGCTATAATTTTGCTTTAATTTTGCTAACCAAAATTTCCTTTTTTTCGGCCAAATGATTTTCTTCTTTATTGTTCCATTTTGGATAGAGATGAAGATGATAATGAAAGACATCTTGTCCTGCTGCTTTTCCGTTTGCTTGAGCTAAATAAATTCCATCACAATTCAGTCCATCTTTTGTGGCTTTAGCAATTTTAATTGCTTTTTTCATAATCAATGCGCCAATTTCATTATCCAAAGAAAAAATATCTGTTATGTGAGATTTTGGAACAATCAAAGGATGGTTTTCAAGGGAAAGAAGGACTATTAATTTATCATCTTCATCAATGATATAGCTTGGAATTTTTTTTTCTATTATTTTACAAAAAATACAATTTTCCATAATTTTTTAACTTAGTTATTAAAGAGGTTTTGGCTATTTTAGAATATATTTAATTAAATAATATATCATTACTAAAATAATAACTATAATAAGACCTACGGCTCGTCCAACTTTATCAAGTTTAACTTCTTTTCTCTTCCCCACCTCTTGATTTCTGCCTCCCTCTGTCTTGCTTTCTTTAATGTTTTGAATATTTCCTTATATTTCAATTTTACCGGTCTTCTGATTTTGGTGTAATGTGCTCCCCATTTGGAGATGTTATGTTGCTCTAGTCTTCTTGTGAGATCATTGGTGCAACCAACATAAAGAGTTTTGTCGGAGCATTGGAGAATATATACAAAATATTTCATAAATTAAACAGCCCTTCGCTTCGCTCAGGGAGCTCAATTTTTATAGTCACTATGTTCCTTAAAAATTGGTTGCTGTGTCTCCTGAACAAAATCCGAACTTTTTTCCAACAAAATCCCGATGTGGAATGAATCGTTCCGCCACTGCCTCGCTTCACTCGGCAACACCAAAGAAAAATGTTCCTTGCTTCTCTGATATGGCGGTGGTGAAATTTTTCTTGAAAGTGGAAAGGACATTTTTCTTTGGTGTTCTGCCCTCAAGGTCTCGGGCAGGTGGCGGAACAATGCGGACGAAGTTTTGGCAAAACTATTTTTTGGGGAAAGGATTTGCCAAAACTTCGGCTCATTTGTTTTTGAATTCGGATGTCGCAAATGGAAAAGG
>Ga0210057_1001114_pt1 | contig 41752 bp, 31 predicted proteins | sample CryGeyCG2114_010_2_FD_183968 | JGI IMG/M metagenome (GOLD analysis project Ga0210057, IMG submission 183968) | Groundwater microbial communities from aquifer - Crystal Geyser CG10_big_fil_rev_8/21/14_0.10 (SPAdes) (version 2) | ecosystem: Environmental > Aquatic > Deep subsurface > Groundwater ... | reverse complement strand
ATCTTCATAAACATTAAACAGGTTGGAACCATCGCTTGCATAAATACCAAATGGAAAAGTCGCAGTTCCAGAAGATACTAATGTTAACTTATACCCAGGCGCCGTCGTCCCGATGCCGACGTTGCCCGCATTGAAATAAGACTTTTCACCAGTTGGGTCTACGGTAAAATATGAGGTTCCTACTCGACTCCTAACTGTAAAAATGGAATTATCGCCACCAGTATTACTTTGCTTTCCCACATAGACAGTTCTGTTAGCTGTATCAACCACTAAATCTCCAGCCGTGACTGTTGCAGATGGATATGCAGTAGCGATTCCCAAAACATCTAATTTTCCCGTTGGTCCCGTCGTCCCGATGCCAACATTGCCCTCAGATGTGATTCTCATTCTTTCACCGAAAGTATTAGCAATATTTCTGGTGCTAAAAGCTAAATCTCCAGTTGTTTGAGAGGCATGTTGTCTGATATATGAGATCTCTGCTCCTGAACTGGTTGAAGGGTTTAAATTACTGGCACTGGCTGAAAAGTTTATATTAGCCTCTTGACCGACAGCGGAAGCATTGGCCTGAAGGAACAGAGTGGCCGGAGAAGCTCCAGATAGATGAACTAGGGCGTTGGGACTCGTCGTCCCGATGCCGACGTTGCCATTCAATATAATTTTCTGTGTAACAGAATGGCCCAAGGTAATACCCACATACGCATCACCAGTTGCGCTTAATATGTCATATCCATGTTGGCTGATATAAAAAGCTCTCGAACTATTTGTTGTGGCGCCAATATCGGCATAATAACCTGAATTGTCTGTTGTTAATTTAATGACTGGAGTAGATGTTGCGTGGACATCCAACAACGCACTTGGTCCCGTCGTCCCGATGCCGACGTTGCCCGCTGTTTCATACAATCCCGAATTGATCAGGGTAGTACCATCCAACCATTTAGACAAGTAATTAGCCGTCCCCGTTCCTCCTACTCCCAAAGAAGAGAAGGCAGTCCATGTCCCTAGACCAGTCCCATCAGAATCAGTTAAGACTTTATTAGCTCCAGGAGTACCCCCAGTAATCTTGATTTGTCCAGCTACCTCTAACTTTGCCCCAGGAGCTGTCGTCCCGATGCCGACGTTGCCGTTTTGAAAATAACTATTACCATCTGTGACAGTAAAGAATGGCGTATCCGTAATATTTGTTATATTTAACAAACTAGAATCGCTACCCGTGTTTCCACCCTTTATTAATAATCCCTTCGCTAATCCTCCTCCGTTATAAACAGTTAATGCGTAGTTTGTGTTGCTGCCTACGGACTGGATGTAAGCCATATCATTATCACCTGTGCCATAGACATGTAGTTTTGCGGCTGGCGCAGTTGTCCCTATCCCCACATTCCCATTGATTGCCAACTTAGCTGTACCAGGATCAGCATAGCCAATCCCGACATTATCTCCAATGGTTGTTAGTCTGACCACGCTACCATCATCTGTCCAACCACCAGCTGAGCTAGAAACATCATTAATCGCTGCATCTAAAGCATCTATAGAAGCAGTAAAAGTCTGAGCATCGGTAACAAAGTTATCTTCGGTATAAGTTCTATTCCCTAAGCTAGCACTACCAAAACTATATAGTTCACTGCCTGAAGCAATTCTCACATCGCCATTAACATCTAATAAATATCCTGGAGCAGTGGTGCCGATGCCGACGTTGCCCGCAAAATAGCTTTTTGCCGTTGCAGTTGAATAAATAGCATAATTGTTGTCTGCAACTGTGGGTGATGAAATATATAGACCATAATTACTAAGACCTCCGGTAACGCTATAGGCACGGAAAGCGTAGTTTTGTTGTGCGGTGCCAGTAGCCGAAGCCAAAACTCCTTCATGACGAGTGTCGGCAGTGGTGCCCATGTCTCCGTTGGAAACAAAATTGGCTCCAAAGATCTTGATTAAATCTTCTGCTCCGCCAGCCGTTCCGGCAAAGGTTGAGACAACTTGTTGTCCGTAAGTGCTCACATCTTCTTCTATGCTATTGTCGGCTGTACTGCCAGAAAATGTATATCTGATGTTTTGTCCAAAACCAACAATAATATTTCCATTACTGGCTGCTCCGGAAGACGTTGCGCTAATATTCATTCCAGTTGTGGATTGGGTTGCTCCTGAAGCATCTCCACTATTGGTAAGAGTGATATTCATTCCTTTTAGGGCTGTATCTGCCGTAGCATTAGACTGAACAAGACTTAAGGGGTAAATGGGATCGGTCGTCCCAATGCCCACATTTCCCCCAGTAAACAAAGCCGAGTAGGTAGGATTACTAAAGGTAGCAGTTCCTGTTACATCTAAACTTCCACCTAGATAAGTGTTACCGGTGACATTTAATTTATAGTTACCTGGAGTAGTGTTACCAATCCCCACATTATCTCCAACAGTAGTTAACCTCACGACCGTGCCATCATCCGTCCAACCACCACCCACAGCACTACCAGCGGCTATGGCTTCTCTAATACCTTGTTCGGTGACTAAAGTAACATCATCGCCAACAGCTCCAACCGTAGTGGCGATGTTGTTGACATTAGTCCCAGTGAGAAGTTTAAGATCTCCATTAACATGCAGTGTGGCAGTGGGAACAGTGGTGCCAATACCTACATTAGTACCGGTAAACCAGAACCCATTACTACCGGTGACAGTATCGGCATCACTCCAGTAGCTAATCTGACCGGCTAAGATAGTGCCTGTCTGATCAATTAAGTTAGTGCCCCAAACTTTATCATCGATGACATCTGTGCCTACCACGCCGGAAGGTTGAATAACTAGGACTGTATTACTAACGCTGGCTCCAATTCCAGTAAAGGTTAAAGCACCATCCGCAGTAATCGCTCCCATATTGGTCATATCACCGGTAGTACTAATATCCCAATCACTGGAGTTTAAGTAGAGGGTATCACCACCATCTCCAATGGTCACAGCTCCACCCGGAGTGAAGGTTAAGGCTCCAGTCGAGGTAAAGGTAGTAGTAGCTCCATCCAAAGCAATGTTAGTATCGGCGATTGAGACTTCACCGTTAGCATCAATAGCACCAGTAAAGGTAGAAGTACCAGTTACATCTAAACTTCCACCTAGATAAGTGTTACCGGTGACATTTAATTTATAGTTACCTGGAGTAGTGTTACCAATCCCCACATTATCTCCAACAGTAGTTAACCTCACGACCGTGCCATCATCCGTCCAACCACCGGCAGCGGTAATAACGGGTAGATCACTAGCTTGAATCGCAGATGAAACAAATCTAGTGCCATCTCCTCTTAAATATTGACCACTGGCCGCGGTGTTGTTGATTCTATAACCGCTACCACTCTCTACATTCACATCGCCTGCTACTTGAAGCTTCTGGAGAGGAGTAGTGTTACCGATGCCGACGTTGCCTCTTGTATACCAAAGATTAGCCGTAGTTTGAGTGATTGATGAAGAGGCCACTTGCCATGCATCCATCATTGCGAGGGAGGTTGAGCCATCACTATCACTGTAATACAGGTGGTATGGTGGGTCGGAAGAATATAAATCACCAACCGCATATATGCTGCCCGATTTATTACTTCCACCGGCAAAATAAGATATGGTATTGATGTCTGATTGTCCGTTGGGAACGAACTGAATAAAGGGGATAATGCCACTGCCCTGACTCACTTTTAAAGCTAATTTTCCTGTCGGATTAGTGGTGCCAATTCCCACATTGCCAGAACTAGCTTGTAAAGATAGGTTTCCATTACTTTGAATATCTAAGATGTTATTTGAAGTAAAGTAACTGATTTCTCCCTCGTCAGCAGATCCGGAACCCAGATGGATAGTGTTTCCACCGAGATACAAATCTTTGAAGCGCAAAGCGTCAGAACCAAGGTCATAAGTGTCATCGGTTGAAGGACCAATGTTACCCGCAACCTGTAATGTGAAAGCAGAAGGGTTTGTTGTTCCAATCCCGACGTTGCCGCTGTTTCTGTCAATGACAATGGATTCTATGTCTGAAGAGGTAAGTTCATTTGATACTGCGTGAGTACCAATAATAAATTTATTTGCGCTACCATCATATTGGAGATATCCACCCAGGTATGAGTTGTTTTGTTCTGTGAGTCTGAGGACAGAACTATAATCCATATTTTGCGTATTTCCTCCTCTAACAAAAAGTGCCGCCGTGTCAACTCCATTTTGTATGTCCAACTTCGCCCCCGGACTTGTTGTCCCAATTCCCACATTGCCACTCACATTCCAAATACCTGCACCAGGTAAGAGTAGAGAACCAGATGATTGACTGATAATAGAATTTGTTAAGGTATGACCTCCAGCTGACCAAACAGGTAGAAAGTTCTCTGTACCACTACCACCTACACCTACAGAAGAGATATCAGCCCAGGATCCAATTCCATTACCATCAGAAGTAAATACGTAGCCACTACTTTGAGTTCCATCAGCTATTTTGACTTTATTATTAAAGGTAGCTGTACCTCCTACACCAAGTGAGCCATTCACATCAAGTTTGTATGAGGGAGCAGTGGTGCCAATCCCGACGTTGCCTTTTAATATGGTTTTTGTCATGCTGTCATTGCCAAGAACAACGCTATTACTTCCGGCACCCACGGCACTAACGCCAATCACGATTTCATTCGTGTCTCCATCGGCAAGAGCCATAGAATTAGTGCCAAGATAAACAGAATCATTTGAAGTTTCGTTTGAAGTACCGCCGTCAAAAACATAGCTTCCAGCCTGGTATCCCAAAGCTGAGTTTTGAGAACCCGTAGTGTTATAACTTAGAGCCAAGTAGCCCAAGGCTGAGTTATAACTTCCTGTCGTATTTGAAAATAGAGCCATGGCTCCGGCGGCCGAGTTTTGAGAACCCGTGGTATTTTGGAAAAGGGTATCTTCTCCAAGAGCAGAGTTAGAACTTCCGGAAGTATTATAATAGAGAGCATCCCTCCCAACGGCTGAATTGTATGAACCGGTAGTATTGGAATACAGCGCTTCGTAACCTAAAACTGAATTTGAGTATCCAGAAGTGTTAAAAGAAAAAGCCTCTCCGCCAAGGACTGAGTTGTAAGCTCCTGATGTGTTATAACTACCGGCATTATTGCCAATGAATGAGTTTCCTAAGACGCTATTTGCTCTCATTTCAAGTCTGGTTGTTCCGTCTGAGGAAAGCAGGGAAAAGACTGGAGAATAAGTACCCGTGATTGGTTTAATCGAAATGTCCACTGTTCCATCAAAGTCACTGTCAGGGAGAATGGATAGACCGTCTGTTGTACTGGCTGTTGGACTAAATTCACCAGTTCCTTCAACGATAATTTTGGTTTCGCCTCCAAAGCTAACCTCCAGTGTTGACGGACCCGACGAGCCAGAAATTGTATAAGCGATCTTATATTTGGTTCCAATAACAGCGGGTGTTGATTGAGATAATACGGATTGATTACCAGGCGTATGTGTCCATCCAGTTGACCAACTGCCCGTCCAGCCGGTCGAAGTCCAGCCAGAATCTGATAAAAACTCACTGCCGAAGGTGGGAAGATCAGTCTCGGTTGTACCCATGATGGTTAACCTGGAGGAAGGACTCGTCGTCCCAATCCCCACATTACCATTAACCGCCAGTTTAGCTGTACCAGTATTGGTATAACCAATCCCCACATTACCACTAGCATTCCAAATACCTGCACCAGGTAAGAGTAGAGAACCAGATGATTGACTGATAATAGAATCTGTTAAGGTATGACCACCAGCTGACCAAACAGGTAGAAAGTTCTCTGTACCACTGCCACCTACACCAATAGAAGAGATATCACTCCAAGAAGCATTACCGGCACTATCTGAAGTAAAGATCTTATTACTACCAGCACCTGTTACCATGGTAAAAGCTGGAGTAGTTAAACCTACACCTAGGTTCAAGTTACCAGAGAAGTAACCATTACCTACAACATTTAACTTATAACTACCTGGATCAGTGGTACCGATGCCGACGTTGCCGTTTGTTCCTTCTACAAACAATTGTCCGCTGTTGAAATTAAAGTCACCATTGGCTCCTGGTCCTAATAGTAATTTAATAGTGTTGTTAGTAACAAGTCCAAAACTGTTTTCGGTTTCTGTCCCAATATAGAAACTATTGTCCGCCGAAATGGTTGCACCTGTTCGACCCATCAAGTTCTGACCAATTTTTATATCATAGCTTCCTGCATCAATGTGCAATTTCGCCCCTGGTCCCGTCGTCCCAATCCCTACATTACCACCAGCATTAACCATTAGTGCTTCGGTGGCGCCTGCCCTAATTCTCAGGGGTAAAACGGTGGAAGAAGTTCCAGTCTGGATGTTGAACAAAGAACCGGTGCCATTTGAAGAGGCATCAGTTGTGAGCGAAAAGAGGTTATTTGTGCCTGTGCCTGTATCCCAATTGAATTCACTAGTATAGGTGCCCATGTTGAGTGTCAGGTTTGAGTCTGGGGAAAGAAGATCATCCCAGGCTAAAGAATTAGCTGCAATGCTAGTTGACCACTCCAGTGTGCCAGACGAAGTATGTTTTAGATAAGCATTATTTTCTGTGGCAGTTGGCCAAGAGTAGCTGACATTTTTGATCTTATCCAAGTCGCCATCACTGCCCACTTGAAATTGAGAGGTGGGCCCCACAGAAAAAAGAGCTGATGGTGACGTTGTGCCCACGCCAACGTTGCCGGCACTGTTAATCACACCCAGGACTGAACCAGTAGATAACTGCCACTCCAGAATATTGCCCGTACCAGATGGGCCACCTTTGAGTACTAAAGCTGTTCCTTCTGCATAGTTGGCGCTAAAAGTGGCTGTAGGTGCTGTCAAGACTCCATCAAGAGCTAAATCTGAGTTAATATTTACTCGGCCTATGCCATCTGGATTAAGATTGATATCACCGTCGGAGCCGGTGCTGGTTTGTAAAGTCAGCGTTTGAGCTTCAATCGCAAAACTGGTGCCGGTCGATTTCAAAACCGGCGTGGTGTTGCCTAAAACGATCTGACCATCATTATTCATGACAATGACCGTGTTTTCGACCGCACTGGCACTGGCTGGGAAGCCTTGAAGGGTTTCGGCATTGAGGGCATAAGCCACTGATTTAATCGGTTGCCTGGGAGTGAGGGTTTCTGCGATGATAGTTACCTCAAGCCAGACATTGGAGTTTTCGGTAAACACGTCTTCGGTAATTTCTTCACCGCAATCGTCACCTAAGTTGGTGCTAAAAATACCATCTTGATCTGGAGTAATCAAACAAGCGTCAGAATCCCAAAGCATATCCCCTTCGGTCAAATTGTTATAAAGTTTGAAGCGCATACTGGTTTCTTCGGAGATAGGATTGTAGGCAGTGTCAGTTAACCTGCCTTGGAAGGAAAGATCGCGGTTTGGCCTGGTCAGACTGGTTGGGTAGGCGGCTAAGGGGGTAGGTACCTCTTTCACAAACTGTTGATAACCAAAAACACCGGCTCCAATCAAAAAGAGAATAATCATGCCCAGATTCAGGTAGGGTAAGAATTGATTTCGGGCCTTCCAGGCCGAACCCAGAGATAAGTCAGACATGCTGGATTTAAGTCTGGCTCGAAAGTCTTGACTAGATTTGGCAGAAGTAGAGGTATTAAATGATTGATGAGTTAGGGGTTGGAGGGCAATTTTGGCAGTAGTAGGTTGAGATTGTTGCAGGGGTCGCTTAAAAAGTCCCTGTATGCGTTCTAATACGCTTTGGTTACGGTGATTTTTACTCGAGATTGTTGGTGATTTCTTCGGATTAAGCTGTGACTGGTTGAGGGCGGGTTGAAGAGATAGGGAGGGGGCAGAAATTATTGGTGGGTTGGTGGTAGCAAGTACTTGGTTGTTCCACGACTGATTTAGTTGGTTAATCCAGGGAGAGATATGAGTTACCAAGCCTTTTTTTTCGGCCCAGAGGGCGAATTGAGTAATACTGCTGAGTTTGCGTTTAATACTTGATGGTTTAAGATCTTTTTTGAGCTGGTAGTCGAGGAACTTTTGAACTTTGGGTTTTTGTAGGAGCTGGTCTAGTTCAGTTGCTCCCACATGATTCATAAATTGGCTGATATCAGAACGATAATTCTTGATGGTGGCCGGTGAGCAGTTATCTTCTCCCAGCGCTAACAGGTATTCATTAAGAAAAACGCTTGTCTGGTAGGGGGGATACTGGCTAACAAACTGAGTCACTAATTTGGCGGAAGCTGAATCGGTTCGACCGGTGCTCATTTTTCGGCTCAAGAACTGATCAAGTTCCCCAATGGTCCAGCGAGAGTAATCTCGTTTGTTTTTGAGGTAGTCGATCATCAAGAGTAAAGCTGCTTCCTTACTTTGAGCTGAACCGTGGGCGTGCTCAACAAAAATGGAAAACGACTTCAAAATGCTGGATAAGTGATGCGGGCGAGCAGGCATATTAGCTATTTCGGGTTTTTATATGTTTTAAGATTCATTAGACTTAATAGACACCTATAAGCGTGCCTGTTTTTGAGTCAAAAATCAATCTCGAGTTATCCAGGCTTATATATAAGGGAACGCGCGAGGAAAGCAATTCTGGGGAAAAATTCGTTAATCAGATGTATATTTCATTATTTTCACTACCATCAAAATAGATCAAGATTTGGTTAATATTTGGAGAATGCCCATTTTTTCTTTGGTTTAGTGAGAAAAAAACTCCAAAAATGACCCTTGTGAATTTGTTCAAAAACATGGTAGTGTGTGAATGAAAAAATACACAAATGATGATTAATTATTACGTACCAGACTTAGAGAAAGTACTTATACAAAACTTATGCACGAAAAGACAGTTGAATAGGGGTTCGGGTCATCAAAATGTGGAAAACAAAAATGTCTATCGAGTAGAAGCGGATTAATATTAACGCAAAAACTGCAGACAACAGCTTGTCATACGATATATGCACTTATGAAAGAAAACAGTTTAAAACTATTACTTAACTTGGTATCTAAATCTGGAGAGCAGAGAAGCGTCAGGGTAACGGCACTCAAGAATACAGTTTTTCCCAACCTCAAGTCTTCGAGTTTTAGATCACTCTTGTACCTAGCAAAGGCACGCGGCTGGTTAGATTTACAGACAGTGGCAGGAGAAAGGGTGATCATAGGCAACCGGCAGGCTTTAACAGTTTTAGAGCCTCATTTTCCGGCTTTACTTGGAGTTTGGGATAACTGGGAGGGCCAATGGCTAAGCTTGGTCTTTAATCGGCCACCAAAGACAGATAAACAATTCCGCTTTTTACGTAATTGGTGTCAGGCCCATCATTGTTTGCAGTTATCCAGAGGAGTCTATCTGGCACCAGATGTGTACTTGACTAATTACTTATCTGAGTTGAAACCGATTTATGATCATTCAATCTACATCTTGAGCTCCAGAGAATGGCAGAATGATAATGTTGATCAAGTAGCCAGAGAAAAGTATCAGGTTGTGGAGCTTTCAAATCAGTACTCTGGTATTAGCAATCAAATTAATGGATTGCTAAAGATCATCGACCTGCAAAAAAAGCTGGATGATCAGCATATTGAGCAGCTACCCGCCCTGTTTGAGAGGTTGTTTGTGGCAATCACTGCAGATTTGGGAGTTATTCGGTATTATTTTCCCCACCTTGAATCAGTGTGGTCACTCATAGGGGGGTGGCAAAGCCTGGTAGGACAGGCAAATTATTAATTCTTTTTGTACTAAACACATCAAAGTATATTAGTTAGCATTGGGTGAGCTAAGTCCCAGTCCCCACCACAACATCTGATATTCATGACTGAATTTATTAAAGAAATGTTTCGGGAATAGCTAAATTGCATTAATCAATGCATTGATAAAGTCAAGAAAGATATAGTAATAACTCGAATTTAACATCTGCAATAAATATTTTCTTGACTTGCGGTAATAATGCGCTAATTATGCGTTAATAATGAATTGACTAGAACGAGTCCTGTTTTTATGGAGTTTTATCCAAAGTATTCCCGATACGAGGCAAAATGGGGCTAGGTCCCGAAGAAAAAGTGGTTTTTGGGAGTTTGAGAACCCCAGCTTTATGCTGGTGACAATTGGCGGAGAATAATTGTTAGGGCCCGACTTGTGTCTTCTGCTGACTTTTCCAGCAGGTAGACATTTCCTTGGTTTGTGGTCCCGCTTTGGGTTACCCAAAAATGGGGTTTAATTATTCGCAGGTTGGAATTGTCTGGACGGGTGCCGTGGCTTTGAAAATGACCGGTTTTATCGGTCATGAAGGCACCAATCACCAAGCCGGCTTGAGTTTGCCAAATGATACTTACCCATGGTAAGGGAATTTGCTTGGTGTCAATAATTCTGCCGTAGAGTGATTGGCTTTTAAGCTTGATAAGGTTTTGCATCACGCTTGCTATGTAGATGACCAGAGCGATAACATTCCAGACGGTGGGCCAAAGTATGGTCAATATCAGACAAAAACCAAAATGTAACCCTCTTAAGGGTCCAGATAGAGAGGCAAGTTTTAGCCACGCTTCTCGCCGGCGCATCTGGCGGACGCTAGCTGGGGATAAATCAGCCTGAACGTCCAGGGGAATAACTAACCCAGGTTCAAAATCGGACTGATTGATTTTAAAACCAGCTCCTTGATACCAATCAAGTTCGCCCAGTGGTTGGGCCCGTTTTGTCAGCGAAGGGAAATTATAATTTCTTTGTCTGGCAGTTACGCGAAACTCACCGGCTGGAGGCTTGAAATGATCATAAGCTCCAGATTGATTGGTAATCTTAGTGATCGTGATTGGCTCTTGGCGTTGACTTAGACCCGTGAGTGTTAAGCTGGCAAATCCAAGACCTGCACCGGTCTGGCTGTCGATGACCAAACCCTGGGGTTGGAAACTAGGCCAGAGACCTAGTGCCCGCCAAACTTCAATTAAATGCTTTAAAGATATATTCGACCCAAATTGTTTTGATAAAAGCCAGGTAGCAGAAATAGCGGGCAAAATCAGCACTAGTAAAGCTAACCAATTGGACAATTGGAATTTATCTGCGGTGAGATCAACTTGAGTAGGATTGGCATACATCCAGGTTTGCAATTCCGTAGGCATGAATTGAATTACTTGCTCGCCAATTTGAAAAAGTAGTTCTCTGGGTGAAACGAGAGGAATTATGATCTGGGGAAGCTTGTCTATAACTGTGGGTGGCAGCAACTGGGGCTTGGTTATAGGCATGGGGGTTGTCGTGATCTGATCCAATGGCACGGCCAAAGTTTGGCTGACAATAATTAGTTTAATTCCAGTTAAAGCGCTAACGTTGCCAGCCGGATCAGTGATAATGAAGATGAGCTCAATCACGGTATCTCTGGGCAAGATGGGTAAATCAACTTGCCAGGTTCCACTACTGCCAATGGTAAAAAGGTATGTGGGGTTATTATGTTCTGGCACAATCACGCTCAAGTGAACTTGGGCGCCAATCTCTCCCGTGCCCTTGAGGATTGGCTCGTTGTAATTGAGTTTGATTGGATCGTCCGGCACAGTGTCAAGGTCTTGAGAAGAAATGGTCACATATGCTCCGCCAACCTGCGTTACAACTAGCACCGGTGCTTGAGTATCAATGGTAAAAGACCAAGTAGTGGAATCGGCATAGTACTCACTTGTATCATAAACAACTATTTTCCAGGTATGGAGACCATCGTCCAGACCACTTGCGGGAGTAAGTTCATAAATGTTACTGCTGGCGGAGTAGGTGAGAGAATATTGGGAAGTGGAATGAGAAACCAGGGGTAGATTATTAAACCATAGAACTCCATCCAGCCAAATTTGGTAGTGACTGACTTTGTTGCTTAGGCAACCGTACCAAGAAAAAACCGGTTGATTAATATTGAGCAGGGAGTTATTTTCCGGTGCGATTAAGATGGGGGTTGTGGGGGGCAGGGAGTCAGGGACTGTGGCAGTCACCTCAACTGGTCGTTCTTTAGGATTGGTTGTTAATGTTTCGTCTCCTTCTACACCCCAGAAATTAGCCATCACTGTTGACGGGTAACTCACAACTAAAGATAGCAAAACCACCACACAAAAAAACGGACCTGGAAGACGGGCAAGCCAAGTTTTCATCTCACATTTATCATACATGAATTTGGTATCTATCTGGTGAGGATTGACGCTAGCTACTTAGAGTCAGGTGAATCTGTGCCTGATGATGGATCTTCTTTTGATTCAAGCTCTTGAATCTTCTTTTCCAGGTTGGCTATGGTACTGGATTGGTCGGTCCTGCGATGAATGATGTGACGTCTAACTGCGATAAAGATAGCCACTAGAGTTAAGAATACAATTAGAGCCGCCAGCATCAATGTCACAGGGAAAAACCAAAAATGGGTAGTAGCCATAGCCACTCTGCCAGATTGGCCATAACTTGCGGTTAACTGGGCCGTATATCTGCCAAAACCCCAGATCCTATTCCATCTACCGGTAAAATCGCGGCTGGACAGAGGGAAGATGTTTTTGGTTTCTACTTGGACGGTATCAACTTGCTGACCCAACCAGTTTTTAAGGACCACAGAAATTTGAGGTCTAATGTGGACATCCGACATGCTATCGATTGAAAAAGAGAAATCAACAGGACCATACTCTATTAACTTGGGAAAGGCTAAATTGCGCACAAAGGCGTCTTCACTAATGGGTCCATCCACGATCACGTAGATTAAAGTACCCACTCTTTGTGTGATACCACTGTCAACCGTTTCGCCAGTAGCTAGGTTTTCTACATCGCCCAAAACCGGGCGGTGGGTGATCATGGCATAGTGACCGCCTGGTAGAGCATCTGTAGGGATCTCGATCACTACGTTGACACCCTTAGTCTGATGAGCAGAAACAAGTTGCTCGCTGGGAGTTGTAACAACCCAAGCAGCTAAACTCCAGCGATTTGAGACGTCACCTTCAACTGGCAAAGGAGTTTCTCCGTCCGAATCAAGTACAAAATCTTGAGCTCTAGTCACAACCGACATGTCCTGACCGCTAGAGTTTTGAACTTTAACTAAAGTTTGAATTTTTTCTCCCGGTTTGGCGTGCAGAGATCCATCATCTCCGAGCCGGGTTGGGATGGCGGTCAGGGTTAATTCGTCTGGAGATTGAGCCAAAACAGATGAAACTGGTTGATGTAGAGCCAACAAACTCAAACCAAGTCCAAAAAACATTAAAAAGAATTTATGTTTGAAGTGGGCGGGCAGTTGCATAGTATTTCCTTAAAAAGTAGCAGTCGCGGTGTAAGTTAAATAGTTTTCATAGTTACCGGCAGCTTGAGTAGCAGAGATGACAGCTCGGTAACAAACAAAAACATTATCATTGTCAGCCACAGTGTCCCCGTCCGATCCAAAGATTCTAACCGGAGTTTGTACGTCTCCAGTATCTTCATCATCTGCAAAATGACGGAAACAGGTGTTTGAGGCATCACAAGCAGTGCAAGTACCTCCGGCAGTTGTGTCTGTACAGGTTCCACTGTTGCTGTATTCAAAAGCCGGTAGAGCGTTGGTGACATTTTCGTCATCCATGGAGTAACCAAAACCTTTAACGGTAGTTAAACTCCATTCATCACTCACGGCATGAGTCATAACGCCGGTATCACCTACTGAATCTGGAATACAGCTAGTATTAGTAGGATCATTTCCGGTGCATTCGGCACCATTCAAACCTAACTGATCATTTTCTATAGCTGTCACAATGTAGCCATTAACTGCATTTGTGGAAACAGCCAAATTTTGAGCACCGAGTGTAAAACCAGAAATTGACAGAGAACCCAAAGGAACTGTGGTGGCAGTGGTGGTGATAGTTGGAGCATTACCGCAAGGCGAACCGACTCCCTCACCTACGCCTGTAATTTTAAAACTAATTTGAGGTTCGACGGTGGCGGTAACTTTTACAGCTTCAATCACGCCGATTGAGATAGATGTGGTATCGTTTGTGGCTAGACTCGAATCTAAGTGCTGAATAATGACTTTATATGTATCGGCTGTGCCATTGAGATGACCAGATTTAGGGGCAGGATTGATAAGCGAACTAATGGTCATATAGTCCGCCTCAGTGCCATCAAAATCTGTATCAATAGCACCAACTCCAGAATAAGCACACTCAAATGAGTGATATTGATTAGCACCTATAGTGATGGCTGAAGCTGTGGCTGTACCGGCCACAAAATCATAATAGCTGGGGATATCGGTGGGACAAGTCACGGTTGGTGGTGTCGCGGAAAAATCAAAATAGCCAGCATCAGGAATGCCGTCACTGGCATTAGTATTATCAGCCAAAGCTGGGACCAAGATTCTAAATCGTCCATTGGCAACAGCATTGGCGGTGGCTAAGCGAACAGTTAAGCTGCCGGATTGAGTAGACATTACTACATCACCTTCTTCAGTGTCACCGGTCAACAAAACTGGAGTCACGTTGATAACTGATGTGCTCACAACATCAGTCACAGTGTAAATGTTAAAAGTACCAGTGCCACCAATTCCTAAACTATCACCTTGAACCAATTGAGCAGAATCGGTGGATGGGTAAGCTCCTTCAGTCGTATCAATAGTAATATTGGAAGTACCAACGGTGTTGCCTGCAGCCAGCCGACCATTGAAGGATGGTCTGGAGTTTGAGAGAGTGACCGAAACACTGGTTAAACTGGCCGATTTGGTTTTGTTAAGTAAACTGACTGCACTAAAACCAACTGCCAAGACACCCAAAACCAAAGCGCGACGCCAAATCTGCATACACATCAGTTTGTAATTTTTTGCGATTGTTGTCAATAGCTAGTCTAATCAAGGAAATGGATAGCAAGCCGTTTTTTGTGAACAAAAAGATAATTATAGGTTAGTAAAGTTTAAATAAATTAAGCAGGCCGTTTTCGTTTAATAAATTTGGTATAAACTGCCAAAATACTAAAAGCGATCACAATTAGGCTTGGTATATATGGTATGGCAAAAAAGTATTTGTTTTGAGCTGAGTCAGTGACAGTCAACCCCTCTTGATTCAAGTGAGTTGTGTTGACTTTAACCAAATAAATACCCCAGAGCCGGGTTTTTAAAAGAAACGCTCCCGGTCTTGGTGAATCACCCAAAACATCAATTAAAGCCTGGGCTTGACGAGTGCTACCCCCTAAAACTACATCAGGGAAAATTTTCCAATCGGCTACAACTCGGCCTCGCCAATTGATGATTTGAGCACTGCCCGAAGCAGTTGTGGCAGATACCTGCAGGTTACTAAGCAGAGGACTAAATTCAAACGACCCAAAAGTGTTGGCAATGATGGGTGACTGAATCGATTCAACTCTCAATTGTGGTTCCAGGTCGCGATCTGATACCAAAACCACTAAGTTACTGCCAATACTGGCTGAAACCTGAGCTCTTGAAGTCCTTGAATTGACCTCCGGATTACTGTTCTGCTGGTGGAAAAGAATTGTCAGGGGATATTCTTTAACTTCTACCCCCTGAGGAGCTTTGAACTTGAGAGTTAGTTGGGCAGTTTGTCTCGGCTCCATCATCAATGTTCCCAAACCACCCTCCGGCATATCTAAATAAGGGAAACTGAGAGTTTTTTGGATTTGAGGTATGCCGCTTTTGCCATCGGACGTAAAGTCAACAATTTCTGGAGAAATTGTGAGCGGTGAGTCACTCAAGTTTTCTAAGGTGATAGTGTGGGTGGCGCTACTACCAGGTTTTAACTTGAGGTAGGCAGAGGGTGGAGAAACTCTAAGATCAACCAGACCGAATTGATCGGCATCTTGGACTTGGGCAGCAGTTGGTGTGGTTAGTTTCACAAAGACCAAAAGCAAAACAGCAAATATTGAACAACTTCTCAATAACGTACCGACCGGTCCGGCCATACATTTATCAATTGTGAAGGTGAATACTCTTTTGTTTGTATTCATAATAAATATTTTCTCTTTCTACTTCCTAATTTGTGTTACTGGTTTAATATCCCGGTACAGCGACATAAACTACATAGGTTTGATAATTACCGGCTGCTTCGCTACCAGATAGACCAGCCTGGTATGTGATAGTGGCCTGAGCATTATGAGCAATATTGTCTGAGCTCATAACGATCTGCATGTTTTCGGTAGAAGCTACGTTCGCAAATTGACGGTAATGATTTTCGCTAATGAAGTCTGAGGGAACATCATCACCAAAAGCATTAAAACCAAAACCACCATTGCCAGGAGTTGTCCAAATGCCAGCGGTTTCTTCGTCACAATTTCCCGAGTCACAAATGGTGTCGTCAATAATAGCCGCAATATCATCCTCATGTCTTAAAGGGTGCCCTTCATAAGCGTAAACAGCATAACCGCTGGCACCTCTGGTAGTAATACCCAAAGTGTGAAAATCGGTGTTAAAATCACTGGCCGATAAAGTACCCAAGTCTATGTTTAGCTTGGAAATATTGAAACTAAAATACTGAATTTGGTAGATGTATTGGAATCCGCCACCCAGGAAATAACCTGACACACCATACTCTCCGTATGGTCCCGCCCCGGTTTGGCCGACCGTGTCGGTCAAGATGTAGCCTTCACCGGATTTTTCTCCGGACGTAACGTTAAAATTGCCAAAAGTTATCAAGAAGGAGTCCGAGCTTAAACTCTCGGCTAAAGCTGGAGGGGCAAACCTGATCACAAGCCAGATCAAGCTTAGACAAGTTGCAACTAATTGGAGGGTTAGCCTCAACTTAGGTTTTTGGTTCATGTTGAGTAGGTGTTTGATCGTTTTTTACTCCCATTTGGCCAAGGATTTCTTGAACACGGTTGGTGACAATTTTGAGCTGGGCTTCAAGTACTAACCTGGTTTCGGCATCTTTTATCAGTTCTAGCATGTATTCGAGTTTAGGTTGGAGGAAAGTCTCCAAAAAACTTTCCAGCGTAATTAATTCTCGACTGCTTTGATCACGAGCCTGACTGGCTTGGTCAAGATTGTCTTTGGTATCTTGAGCATATTGGGCCAAAAATTCCTTGGCCTTTCGCTCTCTCTCACTGGCAATTTTTTCTATAGTTAGCTCTTCATTTTGACGTTTAGCAAAGATAAACAGCACCAGCAGTAACGGTAGAGTCAGCAGTGCGGCCAGGTGCTGATGATCAAGAGTGGGCATCAGCAGAAAATACAGACCTGTTAAACCAAGAGTAGTAATAGTAGCAGTCACAATTTGAGTACTCATCACTAAAAACAAGAGGTAAAGATAGGTCAGAGGGTAAAAAAACGATTTACTTAAACCTGTTGAGCCAATGATAAGAATCAGGGCAAAAGTCATCATGGGCATTTCCAGAGAATCCGGGGCCGGGGCGATGTGGTGGAGTCTGGAATTATCGAGTTTTTTTATGATGAAATAAAACAGGATTGTGCAGGCAAAAGCCTGAAGAGAGTAGTGAGCCAATAGCGGGGTTGTGAGCCACAAATAGGCGGCTGTCAATGTTAATAGTAGTGTCAAGGTGTGGATGATGGGTGATAGGCGAGGCATGATTTAAGTATAGCTTAGGTGACATCAGCTACACAATATACTTAAAGTCTATATACCGCTCGACCTTGGTGTAAATTTGCTGATATAATTCGAGGTAATTATGCAAATTACCGATATTGCTCATCTAACCAGACCAATTATGAATAATTTTGGAGTCAAAAAGGCAGCTCTTTTTGGATCTTATGCTCGTGGTCAACAAAACCAAAAGAGCGACTATGATATTTTGGTTGAGTTGGGTAAAAAAATGAGTCTTCTAGATTTTATTGGTTTGAAACAAGATTTGGAGGCAGTGTTAGGAAAAAAAGTTGATTTAGTTCAGTACAAAAAAATAAAACCATCTTTAAAAGAGTCCATTTTGGGTAGTGAGCGGGTGTTTTTCCAGACATGAAAAAAAGCGCAAAACCATATTTGGAAGATATTTTAAATTCAAATCGCATGAATAGACTTCTCGCAAAATAAGAAATAAAGAAATTATTAATTATGTACGATCACACGAAAATTGAGACGCGTTGGCAGAGGGACTGGACAGAAAAAAAACTGTTTCAGCATGTTGCCGGTCAAGCCCCCGATTCTGCTCTTGAAAAAATATACTTGCTATTTGCTTTTGCTTATCCCTCAGGTTCTGGTCTTCATGTGGGGCATGTGGAAAGCAGTACAGCTTTGGATATCATGGCTCGGTACTACCGAATGAACGGCAAGCAAGTCATTTTTCCGGTTGGTTGGGACGCTTTTGGTTTACCCGCCGAAAACTACGCCATAAAAACCGGCGTGCCACCAGCCAAAACGACCAGAGATGCCATTGATACTTTTCGCAGACAAATTCAGCGTTTAGCCATTTCATATGATTGGACTGGTGAGATAGCCACTTCCCATCCCGGGTATTATCGGTGGACACAATGGCTTTTTTTGAAGCTGTATGAAAAAGGTTTGGCATATAAAGCCCCGGGTTTGGTCAATTGGTGTCCGTCCTGTCAGACTGTGTTGGCTAATGAGCAGGTAGTGGACGGTAAATGTGAGCGGTGTGATACGCAAGTGATTCAGAGGAGTTTGGCACAGTGGTACTTCAAAATAACGGCTTATAAAGATGAGCTGATTTCTGGTTTAGATCAAGTTGATTGGCCTGAACCAACTAAACAACAGCAGATTAATTGGATAGGTAAAAAAGAGGGGGCGGAAATTGAGTTCAAAATTCAGGGTAGCAAGAAAAAAGTTAAGTGTTTTACCACTCGTGTCGATACGGTGTTTGGAGTCACATTTGTTGTTTTATCTCCAGAGAAGTTTGGAGAGCTGAAACTTGATCAACTCCAAACAGCAGATAAAAAAATTGAAACAGCCAAGTATATTGAGCAGGCTTTTGCCAAAACCGAGGAAGAGAGAAAAATTGGCGAAAAAGACAAAACCGGTATTGATACAGGTCTCAAGGTAATCAATCCAGTTAATCAAACCCAAGTGCCTATTTTTGTGGCAGATTATGTCTTAGCTAATTACGGTACCGGAGCGGTGATGGGCGTGCCGGCCCATGATGATCGAGATTTTGAGTTTGCCAAAGTTTTTAACCTGAAAGTCAAATCAGTAGTTAAACATCAAGGATTAACTGAATATAGGAGTTATTTAATGGGGGCTGATAGTGTAACTAATCAAGAACTGACAAACTTAGATATCGGTTTTACTTTAGAAGGTAAGAAATCACGCAAATTAACAATTCCTGCATCAAAATATCATCAATACCAACAGCTAATTAGGGAAAAATTGGCAGTTGGATTTTGGAATGAGGTGGTTGGTGATGAAATTTGGTTTTGTTTTAAAGACAAATCGGGTCAAGTAACAGAAATGGTTTTAGATTCTTCGAATGTCAATCAAATTGCTGAATTGTGTCATCAATACAATTCGGATCCTATTGAAAAAACTCAGAACCTTTGGCTTTATTTAGCAAGTAATTCTTGGTATACAGACCTGTTAATTCAAGAATCAACAGGAACCTTAATAAACTCTGGGAAGTATGACGGCTTAACTTCAGAAGTTGCCAAAAAACAGTTGCTCAAAGATTTTTCTGATCAAATTACTGCCACAACTAATTATCGCCTGCGTGACTGGCTGATTTCCCGCCAAAGATATTGGGGTGTGCCTATCCCAATTGTTTACGATCCAGACGGCAAACCGCACGCTGTTAAAAATGAACATTTGCCTTGGACTTTGCCGGAGGATGTGGACTTTAAACCTACCGGTGAGTCACCATTAAAATCCAGTCAAGAGTTTTTTGAGCGGACTGAACGGTTATACGGCAAGGGCTGGAAACCAGAGGTAGACACCATGGACACTTTTGTCGATTCCAGTTGGTACTACTTGCGCTACGCTGACCCCAGAAACCAACAGCAGTTTGCCAATCCAGACAAACTCAAGCAATGGTTGCCGGTTGATTTTTACATGATTGGTCCGGAACACATTGTGTTACATTTACTTTATTCCAGGTTTTTTACCAAGTTTTTGCGAGATGAGGGCTATCTTAATTTTGATGAGCCATTTATGAAGATGCGGCATCAAGGCATGATTCTAGGTTCCAACGGCAAAAAAATGAGCAAGAGTAAGGGTAATGTCATTTCTCCAGACGAGGTGATCGAAAAGTTTGGCGCCGATACTTTACGTTTGTACGAAATGTTTATGGGGCCAATTGATGCCGATAAACCTTGGGATGCGAGAGCAGTTGTGGGCATCTACAAATTTTTAAAGAGAATTTATGACTTAGCTCAAGGAAGTATCAGCAATAGCCAAACCCAGTTGAAAAGCAGTCCGGAACTTGCCAGAAAACTCCACAAAACTATCCATAAAGTGACTCATGATATTCCCAAGCTAAAATTTAATACTGCCATTGCCGCCATGATGGAATTTGTGAATGTGTGGGAAAAGCAGGGGCAGATTTTGGGAAAAGACCTGAAGAATTTTGTGCTAATATTGGCTCCCTTTGCTCCTTATCTGGCTGAGGAAATTTATCAGCAGATAACAGAGAACTCGGCTCACTCCATTCACCAAGCCAGTTGGCCGCAAGCCGATTTGGGATTGATTAGGGATGAGAAGTTGACAATTGCCGTTCAGGTTAATGGCAAAGTGAGGGCACAACTCGAATGGTCTTGTTCACAACTTGAAAATAAATCTGCCGTGATTGAGGCGGCAAAAACCCTGCCTCAGATCACAAAGTGGCTGTCTAACCAAGTGGTTAAAAAAGAAATTTATGTTCCAGGTAAAATTGTTAATTTTGTAATCAATATCTAGAAATTCAGGCTGTTTCGCGTCACACTTCTTGTAGGAAATGAGATTTATGATTTGGGATGTGTGGAAAACCCAAACATACGATTTTTCAAAAGAAATTAAGTCGAATCAGGTTGGGATATTAATCGCTTTAGGTGTTTTGTGTGAGGCTTTGGGGGGTGTATTGCTCCTCAAACAACCGCAGATGGTCAGGTCGTGGTCAATGGGGACTCCCACAGATTTGCCAAGCGAAGGTGATGTTAAGGAACCAATCAACACCAGCCAGATATGGGTTGATGTGGGTGGAGCAGTGAATCAACCAGGCATTTATCAACTGCCGAATAATAGTTTGGTAGCCGAAGCCATTGAACAGGCTGGAGGTTTGGCTAAAACGGCTGATCCAAGTTATATAACTCAACAACTTAATTTAGCAGAAAGCGTCAAGGCGGGCAGCAAGTTGTATATACCCAGTCAAGCTGAAAGACAGTTTCAGGGTCAAGTTGCTGAGTGGTGTCAAAATCAGCTAAACACGAGTTCAGTGACTGCTAATCAAAGCCAAAATACTGACGGTCTAGTATCCATCAATCAAGCCAGTCGGGAGGAGTTAATGAGTTTGACAGGTATTGGCGAAAAGCGAGCCGATGACATTATCCAAAACCGGCCGTATGAAAAAGTTGATGAACTGGTCGAAAAGGATGTGATTTCGGGCAATCTATTAAGTGAGATTGAAAGTCAAATAAGTTTGTAAAAGTGGGCTATATTTGTGTTTTATACGTAATATTTCCACTCTTGGAGTGAAATAAACTATATTGGTTATTAACTTATCATTTTCGTATCAAAATATGGATATGTTTATATTGATATGATGAAATCACAGATATATCTATTGATGATCTTAAGCATATTAATAATCACGCGGACTTTGCATAAAATAGAAATATACCGAAACAATTTCTCTGCACCACAAGTTGAGCTGGAAATTTTGTGGCGAGGAGATGGCGACACTTGTTGGCAGAGTCAAAATGATCTTTTAATCTACTTACCGGACTGTTTTACCTATCCGGCCGGTTCTTACTTGAGGGTGATTGGCAGTCTGCAACCACCTGGTGACAGTAAAAAAATCAGCTCAAAAATCGTGATGGTCCAGTCAATTCAGCCGATTGTATATCACAGAGTTTCGGTTAAGTATCTCTTTTCTCTCTGGTGGCAGAAAATAGCGAACCTACGGCGAAACATGTTGGACCAGTTGAGATGGATTCTGGGTTACTCTGGTGGCAGCTTATTGTTTAGCTTAGTGCTGGGTGGTATCAAAAACTTACCTGATGATCTCCAGATAGGAATTCACAACTTAGGTCTGATGTATATTTTTTCTGCTTCCGGCATGCATGTGGGCATATTACTCGAGATGGTAGCTAAACGAATTGGCAAATGGTCAGGTTTATGTCAACTGATGGCCCAGATAATAATTTTATTTATTTACTCTAGTCTTACCCTTTGGAGGCCAGCAATTATTCGCTCTTGTCTGATGGCCACGTATAGACTTTTAGCCAAGCACCTCTGGCTAAAACCGACCTCACCGCTTTTGAGTTTGGGTTGGACAGTTATTTTGATGCTATGGATTAATTCTCTCTGGTGGCTTGACTTGGCCTTCTGGATGTCTGTCCTGGCCACCGGCGCGATACTTTTTGTGAGCCAAGCTGGACGTTTAAGAAATCAATTCTTCATCTGGGAAACCGGTGGAAATGAGCTGCTGGGTGGTGATGCCCAGGGTTCGAAAAAGCATTTGTTGGGAAGGAATTTTTTTTCCAAAATTATTATATACACTCGAGAGACCATGCTGTTTAGTCTCACTGCGCAATTGGCCATCTTACCTCTGGTAATTAAGGCATTTGGAGACTGGAGTTTGGTTGGTTTTGTCTCAAGTTGGCTAGTTCTTTGGAGTCTGCCATTTATTTTTCGTCTGGGAGCTGTCAGTTCTGCTGTTTTAATGATTATTAACCTATCTTGGCAGACAACTTATTACTTGATAACATCCAGAGGAGTTTGGCTGCCTATCATAAAATTATTAACCCTACCTATTCGGGGTTGGTTAAATAATTTTAGCCAGGTTTTGAGCGGCACCGGTCAATTTACTTGGATGTTAATGAGCCAAGATGCCTGGTCTACCAATACTATTTGGATGTGGTATATAGGCTGGTGTATGGTGATTTTCATCTGGAAGATAATTAATAATTATTGGATAAAAGTGAAACTCGGAAAGCTCTAAGATGTTCAAATTAATGCTGGCGGTTATTTTATGTTTTGGAGCAATATCGGCGGTTTGTGACTATCTACCAGAGGAAAACCTGCATATGGTTTTTTGTGATGTCGGGCAGGGCGATGCAATTTTAGTCTGGGAAGCAGACCGTCAATTACTGATTGATGCTGGTCCAGACGATAAAATACTCGAGTGTTTGGCAGAATATGTGCCTTGGTGGGATGACAGTCTTGAATTTGTAGTCTGGACCCATCCAGATATAGACCACGTAGGTGGACTAGAGCCTGTTTTTCGTCAATATGAAGTGGATTATCTAATAACTAACGGTGACACAAAACAAACGTCCGTTTTTGAGCGGTTTCAGTCATTGATCCAGAGGAAAGAATACTCGCCTAAACAGCTGATAATTGGTGGGAAAGGTCTAAATTTGGAAGTATCAGAAAATATCTCAATAAAAATTCTCTCACCTCAAGTAGATACTGACCAGTGGCCACCCCAAAATGTGCCACTTTCCGAAACACAGTTATTGGATGTATTGAATGTTATTGAACAAAAAGATGAACAGATAAATAGCCGATCTATAGCTATTTTATTAACAGTTGGACCCACTAAAGCATTAATGATGGGTGACGTAGATACTGTTCGTGAAACAGCACTCATATCCGAAGGTCTGATACCGGACGTCAACATACTAAAAGTTGCGCATCACGGCTCAAAATACTCTACCAGTACCCCCTTTTTGGCAATTGCTAGACCCGAAATTTCTGTCTTGAGTCTTGAGGAAAATAATCCATATGGACACCCCTCAGATCGAGTAGTGAGTGATTTGCGGGCCATCGGCTCCAAAATTTTGCGAACCGACCAGTTAGGCAACATACATTTACTGTTGGATGATGAAGAAATTAAACTAATCAACGATTAGCTAACAAATAGACGTGAGCCAAAGTTCGTTCATGGCTAGATCAAATTACATCACAAGCAACGGTGCATCTGGTGAAGTGGTTTATTTCCTGGCCAAACCAGATTTGCAGTTCCAATCCAGCTGTAAAAATGAAACTCTAAGTTAGACACTGGTCGAATTTATTAAAAAAAATGAACAGGTACCTTTCAAAAATTGAGTAATAATTCAATGTCAAATAGTCATATTAAGTATATTTTATAGGAAAAAACATAACTTACTCAAGTAAAAATATACTCAGAAATTCAAAAAAGGAAATATTGTCAAATTTTCCAGTTTTTATGAATCGTTTTGGGTCTATTGAATTTGCTCATTGAGCTAGTTTGTCCAAGATTTAATACCTATCAGTCATTTGCGTTGTCTTTGATAGTATTTGATAGCGATATCGGTTTGCGAAATAGAAAATGACAGATGTTAAATAGCATCACATATATTGTCACGAGTCTCACAAAATAGGTTTTTTGTTTTGGGACCAATTTCCACAGACGAAAGTAGGTAATAAGTAGTTTTTGTTAACCGATGACTAAAACGCAGATGAGAATTTCAATCTATTCACATTGACTGAGAAACGAGCAGCAGTTTTGGTAAACTCAAAGTTTGCAGCTATTAGTCAATGGTTTAGTTGTTTGGGTGTTAGAGTGTCATTTTTTATTAAAGCCAATCGTCGATTGGTCCAATTATGGTTATTGGCTTTTAAAAAAATTTTGATATTTGTTGACACAAAAACGGTTTTCAAATGAGCAAAATATCTAAAAAAACTAAAATTAGAGTGAAGGCGATGCGGTGCGGAAATTTATCTGGACAGCGCTATTTTGCGGTTAATCTGACTTGCTAATGTGCCAATTAACAGGCTTTTTGAAACATAATAACTAACAAATTTCCAAACCGAATATTTACCATATCTGGTTTGTCTTAAGTACCATAATTGAGTACAAAAATATAGTCATATTCAATGAAAAATTTTCCAAATCCAAAAAACCAATTGAGTACAAAAATTAATCGAAAAAATTGCTCCTAAGTGTGCCATACTTACAAAAACGTCATGTTTGGTGATGTATAATCAGTCCTATGCAGCAAAGTATTGAAAAAATAATCATCAAAGCTTTAGACAACCTGGGTTTTTCCCAAAGTCAAATGGAGATCGGTGACTGGCTGGTTGAAAGGCCAACCAATTTAAGCCACGGCGATTGGACAAGCAATGTGGCCATGAAGTTATATGGCCGTCTTTCCAAAAAACTTAAAAGCAAGATGAAAGGCGAGCCAAATTCTCCCCGGGCTTTGGCTGGGATATTGGTTGATCAAATTAATAAGTTAAACAAACCACTTGCAGCAGCCAACGTCACCCAAGTCTCTGTGGCAGGTCCAGGTTTTATTAACTTCTTACTTTCGGACGAGTTCTACACCGCCAAAATGACGGATATGTTGAGAAAAGGTGGGCCAGCTATTAAACAGACCCTAAGGGGCCAAAAAGTGGTCGTAGAGTTTACAGATCCCAACCCCTTTAAAGAGTTTCATATTGGCCATTTGTATAGCAATTGCGTCGGTGAGGCTATCAGCCGCCTGTATGAGCAAGCCGGAGCCCAGGTGCAGAGAGCTTGCTACCAGGGAGATGTGGGTATGCATGTCGCCAAGAGTGTTTGGGGCATGATCCGCAAATTGCAGGCTAATTTGTCTCAAGCTGGTGATTGGCGATCAGCCTTTGATAAGTTAAGCCGATTACCTCTTTCTGAGAGAATTCATTATTTGGGTCAATCCTATGCTTTAGGAGCGACTGCCTATGAAAAAGATGAAAAGGCTCAAAAAGACATTCAAATGATTAACTACGCCACATACTTGGCTGGTCAAGAGCAGCTGGTTGAGAACGATGCCTGGGAACCCCAAGTTGATTACCGGCTTTTTATGCGGGGCTCAAAACTTGATTATGAACAGATCAGAACTCTTTACCAAAATGGCAGAGCCTGGAGTTTAGAATATTTTGAAACGATTTATTTGCGACTCGGGACTAAGTTTGATCAGTACTACTTTGAGAGTTTGGTGGGTGAATTTGGCTTAAAATTGGTCAGAGAGTATCTCAAAAAAGGCATTTTCGTCAAGAGTAAAGGCGCCGTGATCTTTCCCGGGGAAAAATACGCTTTGCATAACCGGGTGTTTATTAACTCCGTGGGTTTACCAACTTATGAAGCCAAAGAACTTGGTTTAGCTCCGGAAAAGTACCGCCGTTTTGCCTATGACAAGTCAATTGTCATCACGGGTAATGAAATTGATGAGTACTTTCAAGTTTTGTTAAAAGCTTTAAGTTTTGTTAAACCACTGCTAGCTGCTAAAACCACCCATTTGTCTCATGCCATGGTCAGATTGCCAGAAGGCAAGATGTCAAGCCGAACCGGTCAAATTATAACCGGAGAATGGCTGCTTGATGAGGCTAAAAAAAGGAGTCTGGAGAAGGTTAAAGAGGTCAAGATTAGCCAAAAAGAAACATTGGATCGGCAGACCGACCATCAGGTATCTTCGGAAGAGATTGCCGAAGTAGTCGGTTTGGCAGCCATCAAGTATTCACTTCTCAAATCATCGATCGGCCAAGACATCGCTTTCAGTTTTGAAGACTCTTTAAGTTTTCAAGGTAATAGTGGGCCGTACATACTTTATACCTACGTCAGAACTCAAAGTATCTGGTCAAAGTTATCAAAGCAGCCTGACTTAAATAAATATATTGCGAAATCTATTGATACATTAATTAACAATAAATCATATTTACGTTATCAACCAAATCTAGATGAGAAGTTAACTTTAAGATATATTGATATATATATTGATGCTTTAACGACAGCTATTGAACAAAATGCGCCTCATATTGTGGCAGGGGCGGTCTTTGATCTGGCTTCAGCCTTCAATACTTTTTATGCTCATCATCAGGTTTTACCCTCTGCAGCTCATGATTTGCAAGCTCTTGAATCGTCAGCTGTTTGGCGATTGTTGCTAACGACCGCTGTTGGACAGGTGATTAAACACGGCCTGCATGTTTTAGGTGTACCCGTCGTAGACAAAATGTAATTCAAACTGGCTGGTGGAAGATATAAATTTATGTTAGAGCCTTCAAAAATTGAGCTTGATTCTGGTTTAACGGTTCTGCGTATTCCCATGCCGGCGGTTGCGTCAGTAACTGCCTTGGTCTTGGGTAACACCGGTTCACGATACGAGACCCAGGCACAGCAAGGCATTGCTCATTTTTTTGAGCACATGGTGTTTAAGGGTACCAAGAATTATCCAACGGCACAAAAATTGGCTTCGGCTGTAGATGTGATGGGAGCTGAGTTTAATGCTTTTACAGGTCGAGAGTACACCGGTTACTATGTTAAGTCTGCCAGTCAGCACTTGGGCAAAGCCTTGGATGTACTATCGGATATGATGCTGGAGCCCAAACTTAAACAATCCGATATTGATCGGGAAAAAGGTGTGATTATTGAGGAAATGAACATGTATCACGACACACCCATGCAGTTTGTGGATGTGTTGTTTAATCAGCTCATGTTTGAAGATTCTGGACTGGGTCACAGCATCTTGGGAACCAAAAAAACAGTTTTGGGATTTTCTCAGGTTGATTTTAAACAATTTTTGAGAAAATGGTATGGGTTAGGTAACTTGACGCTGGTTGTAGCAGGTCACGACAAAGTTATTAGTGATCCCAGTACACTAAAGTTAATTGAACAGGCTTTTGCCAAAAACAGCCACGATCGATCAGCGAATCGGATATCTTCGGATAAGTGGATTAAACAGCATCAACCTCAACCGGTGTTAGGAAAGGGCAGACTAGTTGTTGATAGCCGTCAAATTGAGCAGGCCCACCTGACTCTGGGCTGGCCCGGTTTAAAAGTCAGTGATGAACGCCGCTATATATTATCTGTTTTGGCTGTAGTTTTGGGTGGGAATATGAGTTCGAGATTATTTAGTGAAGTCAGGGAGAAAAGAGGACTGTGCTATTATGTTCGTTCCGAGGCAGATTTTAACCATGATTCAGGGGTGTTTGGTGCCTCGGCCGGTGTTGATCCCGCCAGAGTGCATGAAGCTTTAGAAGTTATTATTCAGTCTTTTCAAGATTTAGCGTCTGGTCAACAAGCTGTGACAGAGACTGAGCTAAATTTGGCCAAAGAATTCAGCATTGGATCTTTGATTTTATCTTTGGAGGACAGTCGGGGAGTTGGCGAATTTTACGGCATGAAACAATTGCTGTTGGGATCAATTCATAGTCCGGAAGAAGTTATGGCAATCATCAGATCAGTAAGTATCAAACAGGTTCAGATGCTCGCAAGGGAATTGATTGACGATCAAGAATTAAGACTGGCTGTGATCGGTCCCTTTGATCGACAAGCTGATTTTTATAAATATGTTAAGATGAATTAATCAAGATATAGTAGCGTAGTCATGGAGGCAAGATGAAAACATCAAAAACAGCAGTGCTAGTTAAACCAGATGGTCTACAGAGAGGTTTAATTGGAGAAATTATTGGCAGATTTGAGCGTAAGGGTCTGAAACTTATTGGCATAAAAATGGTGAGTATGACTGATGCCCAACTTTCCGAGTGGTACCAAGAACATAAAGAAAAAACTTTTTTTGGTAATCTGAAGAGTTTTATGGGTAGTATGCCGGTGATAGCCATGGTTTGGGAGGGTATTGATGCCGTGCCAGTGGTCAGGAAACTAGTTGGTACGACGCTGGGCAGGGAAGCTGAGGCGGGTTCAATTCGAGGTGATTTTAGTATGTCTCAACAGTTCAATTTGATTCATGCCTCGGCCACCAATGAAGATGCAAAGCGCGAAGTGGAAATTTTATTTAATGTGGATGAACTCTTTGGTTACAGCAGTGCTTTAGAAACCGTGGTCTACGCCAAAGAAGAGCTTGAATAACTTGTTTCAAGCTCAAAAACCAGGGGTTGATCTACCAGTCTTTTTCTAAAAAAACGCGCCCGTTTTTGAACGGTGTCTCATTTTTGTGCCGCCACTGGGAGTTGAACCCAGATCACAGGCTCCGGAAGCCCGCGTTTTATCCAATTAAACTATGGCGACTGATGCCAAACAAAGAATCTGGTGCCCTCACCAGGAATCGAACCTGGATCGAAGGTTTAGGAAACCTTTGTTCTATCCATTGAACTATGAGAGCCATCATCAGGATTATAACCCATCCAGGAGAAAAATGAAAAAACTGGCATTATTTTCTTAATACGCTAAACAATGGATAAAGTGTACAAGCAAAGCAATATCTGAAAAATGATTCAAGCGAAAGGGCGGTAATTAATATACCTGCCAGAATATTGTTTCCTGCTGTGAACCCAAAGTATTGGCAAATTAGCATTAAAATCATTAAACCAAAAGCAATTTTAGCGGCAAATTTTTTGGGAGCGGCGGCTATTAGAACTGGCTTAATACCCGAAGATTTAATAATCAATCGGCTCAAAACGGTTATAGGGCTCGAACCGAAGATGCGAAAGGCAATATCGAGAGTAGCTAAAACCCAAAAAAGAGGGTATGAAAAACCGGCCAGTACTAAAAAAATGGTCAAAAGACTATTAAGACGAACGACGTTCTCATCGACCTTTGCTTGGTGAGTAGAGTGGCGATGGGTGTTTTTTTTCATACTTACAGCATAGCATAAAGACAAAGTTGCTGGGTGGTACATGTGATACAATCCAATTTTAGGCAATGGTATCTGAAAGATCCATCAAACCTGGCCCCGGTCCAAACCGTGACAAACTCCATCACGATATCTTCAAATTGTTCTTAGAGCTCCAGGCTTCCGCTATTACGACGATTGTTTGTGCTACCTTAGCTTTGGTTTTAAACAGGGAGCATGAAACGGCCGTCAAATTAATGACATTTTTAACTGCCGTAGGGACGCCCGTCTTTGCCTATCAGCTAATTAAGCTGATTGCACTGGTGGATAAAACTGGTCAAATACCTCAAGCAGAAAAGCCGACATATAATCGCCAGGCCTATGAAATTTTTCCTGACTTGGAACTAGCGCAGGTTATCAATAAGAGATTGTTAAGTGCGATAATAGAGAATGGCCAAAATTTAGCCCTGCCAGCTTTTTTTCCTTCAAATGCTCCCGAGATGATAGTTCAAGAAGATGATGGTTCAGAGATAAATAAGCTGATTGAGGCCAGAGTTGGGCTACTGTCACAAGCTGTGGTGACAATTATTTCTCAGAGCGAACGAAAAGTAGAAACTAGTTTTCTTGATCGTGTGCATATATTTAAACAATTGCGCCTGGTCGTGGGGTCCAAGGATCTACAACGGGGTTGGTATCTCACGGAGTGTGAACTGATGATGGTAGGTTGGCTGATTGCAGCAAATTCTATGATTGAACGTTCTCCAGAAGTATTAACTTTGATGTTGGAACCTATTGTGGCAACGATTGAATCACATCTTTCTAGTTTAATTTTGGAAGGGAAAACGACTGATGCTTCAGTATATTTGTTTGACTCCTGCCTTAACTCAATTTTACCCATCGCCTCCCGGCCGATTCCAGAGGTAAAAGTGGCTGTGGCGGAGGCTATTGAGAGAATTAAAACTTTGATGGCAGTTGGGAGAAAAAAGGGAGATAAAGAAGAGGAACTTATTCAGATACAAACTGTTTTGGATCTGGTCAAAGGGTTCGATGCTGTGCAAATTAGCCGGATAATTAAAGATATGCAGCCAGAGGTATGTCTGGAAAGGAAAGAAATTGTGGCAACCTGTTCAATCAAAAACGATCACGATTTAGGTTGGCCTAGAACCATTTATCATTGGTTGTCGGCTTTATCGATGAGATTTCCGTTTCTGGAAACAATTAAATTGAATTTTTTTGGTAGCGAGTATCAATTTGAAATCCCAAGTGTTCTTGAGCATGTCATGACCAATGGTTTCTCCCCTGAGGTCTTGCCAAGATGGAGTTTCTTGTCATCTCAAGATGCCAAAAGGCAAATTGCTGGTACGGGCCAAGTTAGCTGAGAAAAAAGCTCCAATTTAATCTGTCGGCCAAACGCACTTACCTTCGAACCAGTGCTGGAATGGCTGAGTAATTTAATGGTGGCTTATCAGTTTAGAAAAACCTAAGAATTAAGTGGTAGTAAAGGTAGCAATGCTTTTTTCAATGCTCGAACGTCTTCCTGTACAGTTTTCCAGACGATGGCTAAATCAACATCCCAATATTCATGAGCTAGCACATTGCGAAAATCAGCAATCTCTCTCCAGGGAATTTCTTTGGTCTGGCTCTTAAAGGTTGCTTCCAAATTGGTAGTAGCTTCACCAATAACTTCTAGCTGACGGATAACAGCATCTTGCATCATTTGATCTGACTGGAATTGGTCGTAGGAGCAATCTGCCACATATGTTTCTATCTTTTCAATAGAATCTCTGATGTGCAGTAGAAATACGGTTGGTGTCTTATCCATAGAGTTGGTGCAAATCTTCCTGAATATAGGGTTTAAGATACTTTGATAAACCCTTTTTAGTGACGAGGTCAACTTTTCTATTAAAGACTTTTTCAAACTGCTGTTTAGTACGAATGAAACTAATCAATCCAGGGGTTTCTTTGAACTCAACGAGTAAATCCACATCACTATCTGCACGCATACCTCCACGAGCCCCAGACCCAAAAAGAGCAAGGGAACGGATACCCGATTCTTGGCAGATTTTTTCAATGTCAGCTTGAGATACCTGTGCTAAATTAATCATGGATAAATTATAGCATGTACCTGATTGCCTGAATCTTTCTCTAGGTGCTTTTTTAACAAATAATTACTTGAAGTGATCTGGGAAAAGGGCTATTCAAGCAAACAGGACTCGAACCAATCCCAGAGGAAAATAATGACTCATTTTAGTTACGACCAGGGATCGCTAAAATTTCTGCCTGGACCGGTTCGAACTCTTTATTTTCTCCAGGCAGAAGAAATCTATGGTCGGGGAGACAGGACTCGAACCTGCGGTCTCGCACTTCCGAAGCGCGCACTCTAGCCATCTGAGCTACTCCCCGAATATTCATTCCAAATTATACTACTTCAGGAAAAGGCTATTTTAACTCAACGGCATACAGGTTAAGGGGTGTTTGGGGAGTAAAGTTGGTGGTAATAAGCAGGCGGCTGCCATCGGGCCAGGGATAAATAAATTGATTTGTGAAGGGGCCTGAATAGAGAGTTCGGATATTAGTTGAGTCGTATTCCATGATCTTGATTTGATTGTCATTGGCGTAAAAGAGATGATTCGAATCTGGATACCATTGAAGAGTATCAGCAAATAATGAACTGTGGTAGGTGTTAAATTTAGCCGCAATTTCTTGAGGGGAAAGAACTTGGTCGGGATGATCGAGGTCAATTTGCAGTGATTGATAGAGCAGGGGAGCCGGATTTGTTCCGGTAGGAGTAACGGAAGAGCCGCTCTCAAGTACGGAGTTGGGTTTATCACTGGTGGAAATAGCTAAGAAATGCTTAAGGGGAAAGCTTGATTTTTCTGGGGCTCTAGCAACTTGAAAGTTTCGGTCTTCCTCTTGATCATAAATATAAATTCCTCCCTTAACTAATTGCCGGACCTGCGGTTGGGTACTGGCGGCTGGCAAAGCGGGGACTAGATTATCGGGCAGAGTGAGGTCGGCAGTGGCCGTATAAAGCAGGCGTTTTTTATTGGGTGAAAAGTAAACATTGACTGCACTTTGAGTGGCCAGAGAAATGATTTCTTCTGGGAATTTGGATAAAAACTGTTTTTCTCTGAGGTACATTTCTTCTTCCCAATCATTTAATATTTGCTTGCGGCTAAAACTTATATCAGATAGAGCGTCGAGATTATTGACTTTTGATGTATCAATTAAAACTTGACGATTTGGAGAAATGATCATTAATTGAGTACTGTCCGGTGACCAGATAAAACTAGCCGTAGCGAGGTCAATAAGAGAAGAATCTTCGGCGATTTGTTTGGCTCCTCTTTGAAAGGAAAGCGGACTATCGGCGAGTTCGAGCAGATAGAGACCATTTTTTCTTTGTGCCGAATTTGAAGCGGTGTAGTAAACAATTTTTTGCCCATCTGGCGAGGGCAAGATATTTTCTGTGCCTGTGAAGGTTAAAGGAGTAATGCTGGGAGCACTGGGGAAAAGTTTGGCATTCGTCTGAGTGACCAACTCTTTCTCTAGAGTTAGTCTTTTTTGCCAGGTACTATAGCCATCTTGACTAATCCGAACATCATATTCTCCAGGGTCTAAATAGAGAGTATCGTCGGTGGCTGTAACTAATTTGTCATTGATGTAAACCTCTGCACCAGGAGGGAAAGAATTGGCTGCCAGCAAACCAGTTTCCGGACTTAAACCATTATCCGTAAGCCGATAACTGCCTTTGGCATAGTTAATGGCAAAATAAGTCAGGGCAATTATGATTATGCCTGAGACAAGAGTATAAAAGAGGCCTTTACTGGCGGGAATGCGCATGGTGGTGATTATACAGCAGACAGACTGGGTTATACTAGGATTTGTGAAACAATCGCGTTTTAAAAACTGGCATGAATGGCGACTGGTTAAGCTCTTGAATCGTCAAATAGGGATTGATTTGGGGAGTCAGACAATCCGGATGTGGGATAGTCTTGATGATAAGTATATCCATCAGCCTGCTTGCATGGCCGTTGACACTAGATCCGGTAGTGTGGTGGCCGTTGGTGAGGAAGCAGACAAAATGGTGGGTCGGACTGCGGCCAACATTAAAATTGTTTGGCCGGTTGGTAAAGGAGTGATTGAGGATTTGGACACTGCCCGAGTCTTATTCAAGTGGGTATTTGGTCAGTTAACTCCCGGAGCGGTGATTTTTAGACCTCAAGTTTTGGTTGCTCTGCCAGAGACGGCAAGTCAAGCAGATCGCCAAGTCATTATAGAATTATTCTCGATTTTGGGGGCTAAAGAGGTTAACACCATTTCTCAATCTTTGGCAGCCAGCATTGGAGCTCAGGTGCCATTGGCCGATGCGACTGGGTGTTTTTTACTTAATTTGGGTGATCAGATTATGGAGGCGGTGGCAATCTCGCTTGGGCGTGTAGTAGTGAGTCAAACTTGCCGTCAAGGAGGTTCAAAACTTAAGAAAAAATTGTCTGCTGCCATCAAACAAGGCTCGAAAATTGATCCCAGTCAAACTCAGCTAAACCAAATACTTGACCAGGTAGCTTCTTTAAACCCCCAATCGGAGCAGACTTTAACCATCGTGGGTAAAGACGTGGAAAAAACAGGCCAAGCCAGAGAAGCTCAAATCAAGTCCAGTGATTTAAGGCCCTATCTCGAACAAATTATTGATAAGGCCGTGGAGGCAATGCAAGAGGTATTGGCTCAGGTGCCGGCCGAATTAAGCAGTGATGCAGTGGACAAGGGTATATTGGTCACAGGTGGGTTGGCAAAATTAAATGGCATAGAACGATATTTGGCTGACAAACTTCGTCTGACGGTCATGGTTTTGGATGAACCGGAGCTACAGGTTATTCATGGAGTGCGGAGTGTCTTAATGAATTGGCAGAATTTTCGAGATAGTTATAGCGAAAATGATTAACTACTTACCATATCGACGCTGTCGGTGCTGAAATTCTTTGACAGCCAGTTCAAATTGTTGGCTATCAAATTCTGGAAAGTGGACTAAGGGAAAGTATAATTCGCTGTAGTTAGTCTGCCACGGCAGAAAGCCGGACAAGCGTTGTTCGCCGCTGGTTCGTACCACCAAATCGGGATCGGGAAGATCATGAGTATCAAGATAACCATCAAAAATTTCTGGGGAAAGATGGTCAATTTCTTCTTGGCCTTGTCTGACAGCTAAACAATATTTTTTAATACTCCTTATTAACTCGTCTCTGCCGCCATAGTTCAGCGCAAATGTGACAGTTAAACGATTAAAATCTTGAGTTTCATCAATTATTTGTTTAATAATGTCTTGAATATCTTTTGGCATTTTGGCAATGTCGCCAATAAACTTGGCTCGAACCTGTTTTTTTTGAGCCTCTGCATGAAATTTTTTGAAACTTGATTTAAAAAGTTGAAACAACCCATTAATTTCTGTCTGGGACCTTTGCCAATTTTCGGTACTAAAAACCCAAAAGGTCAAAAACTTAATTTGGTGTTTGAGACTCGCGTCAATTAACTCGGGAATACGTTTCACGCCCTCTTGATGGCCGAAAAAAGCTGGTTTGCCTTGGGAACGAGCCCAACGTCGATTACCATCGCAAATAATGGCAAGATGGTTGAGTTGAGTTGGGTTTGACATATGCTTGATTCTACCCTGTAATTACTGTTTTGGGACAGGCTTGATCGGTTAATAACTTAAACAGTCTACCAGGTTTGAGTCCGGAAATAATAGTGGTTTTTATGCCCCGCTTGGTTTGATTTAATGCCGACATAACTTTATGCTTCATGCCTCCGGTCACATCGACGCAGTGCGATGATTTTAACTGACAGGAATTAAAATTAAAACTCGGATTGATCTTGGGTATGATTAATCCTTGATTGTCTATGACTCCGGGTACATCAGTCACCATGATTTGGTGTGTGACTCGATAGCGACTGGTTTGGTGAAGATGAGCCGTAAATTTTGCAAAAACCATCTCTGTGGACCAAATAGTACATCCCGTATCAATGTCTAAAATAACATCGCCCGTGGTGATTGGCAACAGGCCTTGATCTAAACATTGGTTGAGCTGATTGAAGTAATGGCTAACAATCTTTCCCGACTGAGTGACTGCCAATTGGCTGACAAGTAGACTTACAGCAGGCAAATTAACCCTAAGCAACTCGGTAATAACTATTTGGTTAAGCGCCACAACAGCCAGTCTGGTTTCGGCGATTGCGCGCTGACCTGTTTCGCCCCGGCAACCCTTATTCAGCTGGTATTTGTGTGCGGGCACATGGGCGAAGCTGCCTTGACCATGCCCAATAATATAAATCTGTGGTTTTTGTTTCTGAGCCTGCTCAATTTCTCTAATTAACCGGCGCAAAACCTGCAAGCGGGGTTTGTATGCTTGATTTTTGAAAGTCACCACCGAGCCACCTAATTTGATTAAAGTGATAGGAATGGTTTGAGTTGTTATCATTTTTTTAGTTCATTATTTTTCGGCTGAAGAAATAAGATTAAGCTGACCAACATACAAAAAGGGGACCGCCAAAAGCTCAATTAGTGTGGAAGGTGTTTCTGTTGACTTTTTTTCTTGCTGGTTAACTATGGCTTGCAGTTTTTTTTGTGTTTGTTGATCGGCAGGTTTAAGTCGATACCTCCATTCTCTTGTTCTCCACCCACTGATGCCACTACGCTCTGTCATACATATATAGTCGGAAAAAACAGACTAAATCACTCAAATGTTACTTAATCCGCCACAATTTTTATCTTCGTCTGGCGTACCAAAACCTAAATGTGAGATAAATGATTAACAATTGCCAATAGAAACAAAAGAAAAATAGCCAATTGGCCAGCAAATCTACGACAAAACCTGTTAGTTTACCAAAAATGACCCAAACGACGAAATACCAGATTACTTTGAGAATCACAAAAACTGCCGCAGGTGTCAGCAGTAATGGACTAAAGGGTTTATGTTCAGTAATTTGCTGGACAGTTTGGTAGGGATACTTAAGCAGACCATAAACCAGTCGGACTGAGATTGAACCAAATGAGATGATGAATGATTTCATAAGATATGAATTTGAATATTAAAATATATCGCTATCAGTGAGGAAACTAAGGCTGCCATGCTCAAGACTTGCCAAGGATAATTGCCGATGAATCGAGCCGGAGCATGCAGGGGTTGAGGCAGGATCTGTTTGTTTTGCAGGGCTTTTTGTTTTTGCGCCTCAGCCAAGAGTTTTGATAAAGTGTCATGCTTCATAAATTTTGCTCAAAATTCACTTTATGCCAGAGCTGTAACTTGTGCCCAACAGAGTTTGAATTCTTTTCTGGCTCGATAAAGTTGCAATTCGATAGTCTTGGGAGTGGTATCCTGGCTTTGGGCAATTTCTGTGACTTTTTTGTTATCCAGATATTTAAGCAGGAGTAAGTCTCGCGATGTCTGTTTCATCAGCGCCAGCGCCGATTGAACGTCTTGACTGACTTGATCAATATCTTTTTTATCCAGGGCCAAAGCTTGTTCTCCAAGCGGCAAATGATGAATCACCCGCTTGGCATACTGTTTGCGATAAAAATCAGCCACTCGACAGTGGGCAATACCCAGCATCCATGAGTAGAGTTTAGTTTCATCTCTGAGAAGAGAAATCTGTCGTAAGCTATCAATAAAAATCTTTTGCACTAGCTCCTCAATGTCTTCATGGCGATTAACGCGACTGGCCACAAAACGTCTAATAGCCGGATGAAAGGCTTTAAACCAAAGTGTGATGCTGGCTTCGTGACCAGCTTTAATGTTATTTACATCTGCTGATTTGATTTGAGGTGTCATAACTTGTGTTTGTATTGTATATGAGATTAGCTCAAGTTAAAAATTTTTGAGGATAATGATTTTTTACCAATTTTTTAAATGTTTCTCCACGTTGGGCGTAATCCCTGAACTGATTGAAACTGGCACTGGCAGGGCTGAGTAAAACCACATCCCCAGGTTCAGCCAATTGTTTGGCTTGGGTAACGGCATCCTTGAGACTATCAAATAAGACAACTTTGGGAGGGGTGACCGAACGAGCAGATCGATCCAGCTGGGTTTCAATCAGGGCTTTTATTTTTTGACCGGTATCCGGCAAGAGCAGGACAGTTTTAACTGAAGATTGTCTGATGACTTTGGCAAGATTTTGAAAATTTAAGCCTCGATCAAAACCGCCGGCTATGAGGATGATGGGTTGGTCCGGAAAGCTTTGAATAGCTGCAATCGTTGCCTCTGGCGTTGTGGAAAGGGAGTCATTAATATAAATGACTCCGTCTATGTTCGCGACCTGTTCCAGTCGGTGAGGGAGAGGTTTAAGAGAAGATAAGGCTGCAGATATCTGCCCACTTGAAATATGAAGTAAGTGAGCAATAATAATTGCCGGCATTAAATTGAGACTGTTGTGTTCTCCCTTAATTTGTAGTTGGTTGAGGCTAATAACGGGCTGGCCCTGATAAATAATTTGTTGGTTAGCCAAGGAACATACGGGTCGAAGGCCAGAACTTGATTCATCTTCAATTTGAGTATCCAGTGATCGGGATGAAATACTGTCTGGTTTTGCCAACATGGTGGAAGAGTTTAAACCAAAGGGAATCTGTTCACCTTTGGATGCGGCAGCCACCTTTCTAGACTGCTGGTTGTCCAGATAATAAATGATTGTGTCTTCGGGTTGTTGAAAAGCTGTGATTTGACTCTTGGCTGCCGCATAAGAATCAAAGTCAGTGTAATAATCCAGGTGTTCTGGGGTAATAGCCTGAATAACTGCGATTTGGGGGCTAATGTTAAGTCGACTCAATTGGTGTGAAGAAAGTTCAAGTACAACGGCGATTTGTTGGTTTTGACTCTGATCTGATTGTTCACGAATGCTTTCGATTAAATCAAGAGGCGGTAAACCGATGTTACCTCCCAGTAAACAAGGAAAACCGGCTGTATCAAGAATATGATGAATGGCATGAGCGGTAGTGCTTTTACCTTTTGTGCCGGTGACGCCGATAACAAGAGGTTGTTTTTTTAGCTTAGGTAAGTGTGCTTTGATGAGTGAGTGTTTAGCTCGGTCGGGTAGGACTGTCTCAAAAAACAGCTGAGTATTTGTGGTGATAGGAATCATCGAACTGGCTTGTTTAAGTAGTTGATGATGGGGAGCAATACCCGGAGCAACAACAAGAATTGCTTCTGTTAAGGCCGATATAGGCAAATGTTTAGTTGTGGCGAATGATGAAAGCGGATCTTGAGCCAAAATACTTTTCCAGTCGCGACTGAGTAGATCAAGATCACGATCATCAGTCAAAATTATTTCCACATCATCAAATATTTGTCTTAAAAAGTGGTAACTGGATTTGCCTTCTCGGCCCAGACCAAAAATTATAAACCTCATGTCATCATTGTAGCAGGAGGTGATTGAGCGTTTGAAATGAGAACCAAGTCGGGTCAAAGACGCTTGATTTATTGGCCAACTGGAGAGTTAATAAAGCGGGATTTCATAAAGGCTGATAGATCATTGGATACAAAGTGGTTTTCATCCCAATTACTCAGAATCTGCTGAACTTGATCTGGTAAATCCGAATGACGAGCCAACTGTGGTTGAAGCTGAAGTAAGACATAGGGTAGTGGTTGGTTATTTTTTAAATACCACTGACTTGAAAGGTAAAAAGCCGCCACCGACTCCATGTGAGTGCCGACACAATCAAAAGGTTTAGTAGCTTTTTGGCCAATCAATTCCAGGGCAATTTGAAGAAGATCATGGTTTTGAAACAAATTTTGACCAAAGATGGAGATTGTTTGATCTTCACCTAAAAAAGGAAACAGGATGCTAAAAGCAAACAAACATTTAGCGCACTCACCGCACCAGACACCTGTTTTTTGACCTCGGTTGCAACTTCTGAAGACCGAAAAATATGGCTGACCTAACTTGGCAAACATTCGGCCAATCTGCAGCTCATAAAATGGTCGCAGTAGAGAATAATAATAGGGTAGTTTTTCTGGCACTAAAGGCTGAACGTAGGTTTGAACATAGCTGCGAAAATCTGATTCAAATTCGAATGTTTTTGAATATTGATGATTAATGCTCTGGCCCAGGTAATGAGTATTGCCTTCGTTTGAACTCTTTTCGTTAGATAAGATAATTTCTGAACAATTATAAATATATGCCACGAGCAGAGAAACCATTGCTACCAAAGCAGAGAATGGTGTATGGCCGTTAAGATAGCCCAGGCTGTTGAGATGCAATAACTGGGGGTCCAGCTGGCGGCGAACTTCAATTAGAGGTAGATTGGCAATTTGAGCAATGTTTTTGGTAGCAGAAGTGGGATTGATGGCCAGCCCCAAGAGCCGATTTGGCACTTGATTTGAGCTCTGGTATTGGCGCATCAGCTCAAGGGTAACGATTGAGTCCTTTCCGCCTCCCAAAGGTATGAGATAGCAATTTTGGTTTGATTTGGTTGGTTTAATACTGGTTGGTTTACTGTGCGTTTCTTTTGGTTGAGTTGTTTGGATGGTGACAAAATTTTGGTCGGTAAACTCAATTTGGTTAGTATAAAAATACTCACCTAAACCCTGAATTAAGAGTTTGTGCCACCAGGATATCTGATCTGGATTGAGCCACCTAGCCTCAATGATGATTTGGGGTGAGGCAGTCGCTTTCCAGTAAGAAAGCATTTCGACAAGGCCAATTTGAAAAACTAGATTGTCAAAGATGACTTTTTTGGTTTCGTCTAAAACAAAACCAGTAGGCAAGGGGATGGCCATTTTGGGTTGAAATTTAAAATTTGGAGAAACTTCAAACTGCCAAGACAACAATAAACCATCATCTGTTATTTGCCAGTTGGCTGACTTGTAAAAGAATTGAGAGTGTTCTTGGCGCAACGTTTGATATAAAGACACAGCACCATATTATACGTTAGTTATGTGTAAACGACAGACACCGACTAAATTAGCTGTGGCTCTTAACGCCTTAACTGTTTTCTTTTTTTCCACCAGCGGATAATTAGCAAAACTGGGACCCAAACTATGGCAAAAACACCAACCCAGATGGCCACGTTCGCCAGCCCATAGAGGAAACCGACCAATGATCTGACTGCCAGTTTGAAAATAACTCCCGGTCTAAAGGTTTGGTCTGGAGCGTAGGGGAGGGCCATTTCATCCGTAGACAAATAAACACTTATCTGAGACATGGCTGTTTGCTGTTCTATTTTCTGAAGTTGACCTTGGTAACTGTCAATTTGATTTTGGATATTAATTAATTCTCTTGTGACAGTCAATAAGTCATCTATCTTGATAGTTTGGGTTCGAATCTCCTCGTAGCGAGACTTGGTTTCCTCTAAGATTGCGATATGTTCTTCAATATCTGTGTATTGATCGGTCACATCCCTACCGGTCAAGTTTTCCGAAACGACTTTGATGGACAAACCTCTTAAGTACGTTAGAACTGGATTGATCTGATCACTAGGTACACTTATGGTGACGTAAGCAAAGGGTGATTCCTCTGGCTGACTGAGGGACGAAGTTACCATCCAGCCGCCCACCTCTTCGGCTTTAGCAATCACACTATCTTTGGATGTTATCACATCTTTAACCAGCAAAGACAGGTTGGAACTTTGAATGACTAAACGACTGGTTGCAGTCTCGGCTTGAGAATCGTATGCCATCATGGCCTCATTGGCTGTCACTCCACTTTCAAAAGGTTGGGGAGCAATGGCCACCAAGCCAGCTGAGTCAACTATTTTACTGGCACTGATTCCGCCGTAGCTCGAGGACGATCTGGAAACAAGCATATTAGCTGGTCGATTCGACCAGACTAGCCAGACGATAATTGCAGCTAAACAAATAACTAGTTTATGGGACTTAATCCAGGAAATGAGTTTATTTATCATATAGAAAACAGTATATCATTTCTGTGTTTATTGATAAACTTCCTCTCAATGGGAGAAGACTCACTCTGAGATCCATCAGGATATTCTAAGGTGACGGGTTCTGTCACTTTGAGCTTTAAGTCGCAACTGTTTATTAATTTGATCAATTATTAAATTAATTTGACGGTCCATTTCTGTCTGATAGTCCATAAGTATTTGGGTTCTTACGGGTGAGAGTGAGTGACTGATTCTGATTTGTTTTTCCGGTAGTTCAATGACAAACTCCACGCCATTGAGTTTTAGAAATATTTGAATTTGTAAACCATCTAAATAATTGCTCTGTAAGTTATTTTCTTGCCACATTTCTTTCAGTCTTGTTTCAACAGAAAGAGTTAGATCATCA